>Ga0123354_10003818_pt1 | contig 21031 bp, 15 predicted proteins | sample TergutLab28metaG_2_FD_97872 | JGI IMG/M metagenome (GOLD analysis project Ga0123354, IMG submission 97872) | Labiotermes labralis P4 segment gut microbial communities from Petit-Saut dam, French Guiana - Lab288 P4 | ecosystem: Host-associated > Arthropoda: Insects > Digestive system > Gut ... | reverse complement strand
AGTGTTTCCAAAAAATTGTTAGGTAAAAGGGAAGCTTGGCCTTTGATTGCCATTAGAGCAGGGGGGGGGGGGGGGGGCGGGGGGTCTAGAAGTATATCCCATTTCATTCGTAATCCCGGCACGAGATGGTGGTGTGCGGTCAGCTTCATGTCCCCGTTGCTTTACCCCCAGGGAAAGAGCCCCAGTACCTGCTGAGTAGAAGGCTATTTGGGCCTCATGGCCCATCTGGTCGCTTTGGAGAAGAGGACAGTATCTTACGGTGGTCCAGCCCGTAGCCTAGCCGCAAGACACTACGCTATCCTGGCTGCCAAAATTAAACTGAGACAGGTACTGTAACTCCGTACGAGCAATTGGCTGTCGTAACCCATCGTAGGGTATCAGCCTTGACAGCAAGGAATAACGAACTGCTGCCGAATTCGAATCTGTTTAAGATCGTCCGTGCCTCAGATCATGTGGCTGAGAGCGTCGTGTTACATTGTTCGTCATCATCAGCGACGTCACCACCACCACCACCTTTGTAGTTTAACGAATCCCGTACAATAGCTTCGTTTCCCCCCCCCCTGGAAGGGCGACACACACCAAGTTAGCGTTGAACTACTTAGCTTTGACCAAAAGTGTTTACTTTTAATGTTGCACGTTAGGTTGTTACGGTAGGTAGCAACTTGGCATTCCGGATGTTTGGCGACGACCTGGCGGTGAGTGTGTCTTTGTGCTTCACTTCGTGCAGGCTTTTTGTTACGTCTGGTGTTTCGTGAACAGAAGGTAAGACCTACTTATCTGCTTCCGGTGGTGACAGCGTAAATGCCGGGAATTCGACCTACTTCCCACCAAGCACATACATTATATGTATTTATATAATAATGCATCTTGCGTATGAGTGTATATATATATACACTCATACGCACACTTCATATATATATTTTGCCAATCCATAACTCCCTACTGACACACTAATTGAAGTGTGTGTTAAAAACCTTCCAAATAATTGTGATTACAGTAACTAAATGGCAATAATATAAATAAGTGAATAGAAGAGTATATTGTAGTTGAATTTATGTAGGCAAGGAGCAACCTCATTCGAGGGTGCCTGTATTCGTCCGTCATCTTCGCCTGACTGCCGTTTCATTCCCGTAAGGAAAATTTGGTGCGCATTTAAAAAATGTTATGATGTTTATGTTTGGACATTTGCGTAAGTTGGAATTTGCCTAAGTAGGGGTGTGTCCGTATTTGATACAGGTACACGACTTTCGGCAGGTGCCTGAGATAGAGGATGTGGCTAGTTCCCTAACCGTGGACCTGCACATGCTTACGATAAGAGCCTCTGCATTGAGGGGAACCAATAACAAATGCTTGAAAGCACTCCTCTTAAAATGTGAAAAAGAAAATAATTCACGTCGTATTGTAGAGATCCCTTAGTGCTATGTGTACAGTAGCAAGAAGACACGTTTGATGATAAAAAAAAGTATCGTGCTTTCCTGTACTGTGTGTGGCCATGGGATTTCATGGACTTGCGCATAGGGGTCAGATGTGAAACTACGTTGCAGCTAAACAAGATAAACTCTCGACAGTTCCTAATACCCAGCCTACTTTAACAGTATCAGCAGTTTAGTTCCGAGAGACGTTCATCTAGAATTCATCTTACCGATGTTCGACATTGAAAATGCACATCTTTGTACGCGCATGAAAGCGTTAAATAACCTACACAAACTGTACAGACCAGACTTTAGTGATACGCATTGCATATTGAAATAGAAGGCAAATATTCTCAAATCAACTAGGGGTGTTGAACTGCAGATGTGATAGCTATAACGTCGAATTAGTTCGAAAGGTGTTTATGGAGTGCGTAGATCAGGATTCTGAACAGATGTGTCGCGCCTTCTTTTATATCAGAGGTTGCGTGGTGACTGACAAAAATCGCGAGAAATCTCAGTGAGGGTAAATAGAATCCAGTCGAGATAGGAACTTGTTATCTCCAGAGTAAACGCGTAGTTTTACCAGTGCATAAAATTGCTGTTGTTGAGCATGAAGTAACCAGTCGTGACGTTATCAGCAAGTCAGCGGTAGAACACACGTGGGTTGTGGTGTTTAGGGCTCAAGTACTGACCACCATGCATGGGACTAGCGCGCTAACTTAATGTGACATTGCACCCGGCGGCCGCTAGGGACCTTGCTAGCGCAGCGTTCAGCATCAGTATTTATTTAGTAAATGTCTTTGCTTTGCACCGTTTTGTCGTAATAACAGGTCCGTAGAGTGTGTCATTACAGATTGATGTTTTCTTTCTGGGTGCGTGACATATGCCGGAAGTACAACGCTTCTTTAGGGACGGGAGAATAAACGGCCCCCTTTAAAAAAATCAGGGACGTGGGCCTCTTCGTTAAGTAACCCGGGGGCTGAAAGATTTCTTGAAATGGCCCTGCAAGAGCCGACGTAGAAACAGGATGAAGTATAATTCAGCCTGAAAGGATTCTGAATGAACGTTGTCGTGAAACGGGGAAAGGGGAGAACGTGTTCTGATAGGGACCCGTCAGAAAGATCCAGTCTCAATCCCTGGTCCAGGTCCAGGGATAGAAATTAACGCCGTATTATGACTATGAGGGTTTAGTGTACCTTTCCATGACCACAAAACTTCCTTACTAATAACCTTTATTTTATTCTCCCAGCTGTTCAGCTTGCGTTTTTCTCTGTGGTCTGTGATTGGATTATATTTTTAAGGAAAAGAAACTAGAGTTACAAACTGAGACACGCTTTCTTATACAGACATTCGTTGTTAAATCTACAGAAGACAGTTGAGGAAGAAGTGAATAACAAATGCATTTACTATGGCATAAATGACGACACTATAAAATCAAGGCAGGCAATGTACGTATAACATAACATTGAGGCGCTTTCGTTCAACCATTGTTGAAGTGGAAAAGCAACAAGTATTACGTATTCTGAGAGTGTTTTTGTAGCCTTAGGTATCCAGCATGCAATGCGCATGCGCCATATTATATTGTTATCTGTCGCCTGTCCGGCTGTACAGTATTTTTCCACGTTATTTCACAAATGGCACGATTTTCGAAAAACAAGTTATTGAACATAAAATGTGTGATTTTATCTACAACTTTGGTCTGAAACATTTATCGTTCTAAGAAGAATTGGCGTGATATGACCAAAGATGCGTATTGGTCATCATGTAAATTATCCATTATTTGTGTCGGAGTTTAATGACACTGGATTTTCTCGACAGATTTTCGAAAAATACTCATGTATAAAATTTCATGAAAATCTGTCCACTGGAGCGGAGTTGTTCCATGCAGACTGACGGACGGACAAACATGACGAAGCTAATAGTCGGTTGTCCAGTTTTGCGAACGCGCTTAATTAGCACGTTTGCAACAGCGTTAAACAAAAATTAAAGGAAATTTGTGAAACTGCAAACATTACACAGTGTAGGCGTACTGTGGAGACTCAGATGGGAGACACTTGTGGTTGGGGAACCCATGAATGATAGTAAGATCATCATACGGATGTAGGTCATGAGTATGAGACGTGGATTAAACTGGCTCATAATCCTGTCACGGTGTGGGTTTAAGTAATGTCGATGTTAAATTTGCGGTTGTTGCCACAGTGTAATAATGTATGGTTAGGCTACTTAAGTGTTCACTTCCGATCAATGTTACAGAAGCTGAATGAACACACACATGCAGTAATGCACAGACCTGGCACAATAGCCGAGTGGGAGGAACTTGAAAGAAAGATGCTTTATCTCGATGGACTTCCCGTTTCCGGGGAAAATAAAGCTTGCATCTCGCTCTATCCGCTGCCAAACAACCTCGCATGCGGCACAGAATAGGCTACACGAACTCTGGACCAGTATGCGGGAACAGTTTATTGTTTCCGCATATCAAAATAGCAAAAACGCTAGTTTATCAAATTACCTTGTGCCTAGGTATGAGAGGGAGAAGAAACAATGTCGTTACGAAGCCTTCTCATGTCACATGTTGAATACTGCATTCTAAAGGATAAGAGGTCTTGAATTTAAGTAAACGGACCTGCTGTATGAAAGTAAACCACAGTGCGGATTAAACGCAATAAATCCACGTTTCTTTTCTGTGTATCGTCGCAGAGTATGCGACGTAATTCCTATACAGGTCTGAAAACTCTCTCTCTCCATATCTTTCTTGGCATTCCTCTTGCTCTTATTAATGTAGGTTAATGCTCCATTCTGTGTGTCTTTTCACTGATGTTTTAAACGTAAGCTATATTTCTCGTCCTTAAGGACCTTGAAATTCTCATTTATGTAACGTCTGTCTCCATGTAAGATGTGTCATCATATGCATATTCCTGTCCGGACTACTGAACCATATGTTGGACCAGTATCTTACACATACAGTTTAATATATGTGCTCCCCTCCTATCCACTGGTTACCGGGCGCTCTTTGCCCTTGGGCAAAGGTACCAGGGTGTGAATCTGACCGCTCATCTCTGTCTACAGCCGAGGAAGAGCATGAGTGGAACTTATGCCCCGGCTCCCACCATATGCCGTTATGGTATACATAGGGACAATGTCACCAAACCTGAACTACGTTGTCTGCCCTTTGTGTAAGTAATTATTTAAAATTTTCTATCAAAATCCTTGTAAATCGTCTTTGTAGCGTCAGTATGTTGGTATTTTTAAACGCCAGAAGGTATTATAATACATAGTTCACTGCAGTCGCTTGGGCATTGCTATGTATATTCTTATTTGCAGTGTTGTTATTTTTTGGTATGGGATATACATAAATGGGTTGGTGTAGTGGTAGCGCTGGACACTTGTGTTCGGTAACAAGGTACTCTGACTCTTGTTTTGTGAAGTTTTGCTTAAAATTGTTTACACAGAGGTAATTAAGAGCTTACGAATCACTGAAAAAAAATTAATTTCTCTGCTAACTAGCTACTTCCGTGGCTGAATTTCATGAAGTCAGAAGGCCTACTCATACATTCTGTTCACTGTAATGACAGACTAATGATTCAACTGTCTACGAAATATTCTTGTGACTACTGTAACATCAGTGGCAGTGAAGCTGTAACTCTTTGAAGACTATAACAGCGTGAAAGTACTTTTCTGTCCAGTGCTCGGGACATTCGAAACTTTGAAGGTCCGAGGCTCTGCCGTCTCGTCCTTCTGATAATATTAAGAAGAGTATGGAAGAGTGTGGGACAATGGTGGAATGATACTGACAGGATTAAACGTGTCCCAGTGCTACGTTTTCCCACCACTGATCTCACGTGGAATGACCCGGGATCGAACCTAGGTGTTCGCGGCGAGGGTCCGCCTGAGACATAGCACGGCCTTTTGAAGACTAAAATAAATATTTATTATAAGTCAAGGATACAGTTCTTACCCCACAGAGAACGCAGTGCTCTGATTATTGTGAGAATCATACCAAACACAGGTATGCTGTGTGGACAGAATGCAGTGATGTTAGTGTTAATCCTGGCGGAACATCTAGTAACGACCAGGCTTGAAAGGGTTAAGGTGTCCAGCGGACACACTGTCTTTCAGATAAACAGCACGTCGTGGTTTGTGTCACTTGATGCCGGTATTCTGACTTCTTTCGCGATGTCTAACCAAAATGACAATTCAAAGTAACATCATTTACAAATTCGTAATTTTTGAGGTTTTCATTCCTTGTTGCTCATATAGTTAATTATTGAAGATACACATTTATTTTTGGCTAGGCTAATCAACAGTACAGATTCTACACTACATAAAATGTTACAACCTGCTGTGTAAAATACCAAGTATAGCGCTGCAAAGAGAATTTATGATTATGTGTGGGTGCAATATAAACCATGTGTTTCTTCTTCTTCTCTTCTTCTTCTTCTCTTCTTCTTCTTCTTCTTCTTCTTCTTCTTCTTCTTCTTCTTCTTCATTGGCATACGGTCGTTATAGTTTAAAGAGTGCTTCCGTCAGCATGATAGCCCATACAGATCTGGTCTTGTGCTTCTTTCTCCACCTCTTGACACCCATCGATTTCAAATCTTCCTCTGCACAGTCTTACCACCTTAATTTTGGTCTTCCTGCTTTTCTTCTTACACCTGGCTTCCCCAGAAATGCTTTCTTTAAGGTCCTTACATTAGACATTTTTACCGGATGATCATATCAGCCCGTTAAACCGTGTGTGTATGTGTGTGTGTGTGTGTGTGTGTGTGTACGAAGATTATTTTGTGCTAGCCAGCGGATGCACATCAATGGCAGGGAATGTGCTGTTACAGCTGTTGCAGAGACACATGTATAATGAAACTCCTGCACAATGGGATCGCAGATTCGATTCATTCATCCGCTTCAAATACGTAGGTTTTCCATCCCTGTAGTGGATTGAAGTGGATGGAATTGCGACCGCTGGTTCGTAAATGAAGTCAGTTGAATTCAGTCTGTATCCTCATATACTGTGTACTTAAAGACCTATTTCAGTATGATGTCTTTATTTATGGAAAACATGCGTTGGCGTATGAGGGGATCACCATATTGACTTGGTAACGTGCTTGCATGTTAAAGGATGACAGAGTGGGTTGGCCGTGTAGTAAGGACGCTCGATAACCGAAACACAAAATTAATTCTGGAACGAGTCTCTAAAGAAGGAAGCCTCCTGAAAAGCCGATGATTGGATGGCAAGGTGGAGGTGCAGAGCCATAGGAAGAAGAAGATTGGGATCACTTTGTTGTCCCCGTATGTGAATCCGCGCGTGCACTTCGGAACCAGTTGATCGATTTTTCGATATCTTGTAAGAATGTTTTATATTACACCGAACAGAGGTAACGTAATAGTCGCAATGTGTTCTCTTATAACAGGTCTCCCCCCCCCCCACCATGCCCCATGGCATGGTTTTCCCATGGAGGAGGCGGCATCTACATGCGCAGGGTAGCTATGTATGTACTAAATAAGCAAAAGCAGACAACAGATAAGGGATTGTCTTCCGCTTGGAGGTTGGACGATGGGCTGAAACGTCCTTGGCGTGAAGAATTGTGATTTTTGTTGCCTTCGTGGCGAATGGGAGAGATGAGGAGAGCAAACAGATCTGTAGGTGAAGGTGACGGGAGAGACAGACAACTTTGGAGAAGTAACTGTAGATGTGAAGGAACTGATATTAAAGACGAAGGTTGTGAAGAGGTGTACTGGCTTAATTTGATCAAAATAAGGGCGATTTATGGACTCTTAAAGTCACAGTAACGAGTCTGCTGATACCTTAAAAGGTGGGAAAGTTTTGGGCTGCTGAACGGCTGTTTGTGTCCCAAGAAGACCTTTTCTAAGTTCAGGTACGTACAGTACCACGTTCAGAACGGGCATAGGTCTCGCCCAGCGAATTGAGGCGCCCAGGGCTTGGAGCAAAAAGTCGTTTTGATAACCATGTTGACGTCATGACGCATAGGAGCAAGAGTTTCGCCATGTCCCATTCTCGTGTTTGTTGCTGCTACTGACTTCACTGTTTGTTTTCCTTTTCTTGTTGTGATTGCCACTTAGTATTAATTTTAATATGTCCTAGGACTGCACTTTTTTTTTTTTAACGATATGGCCAGTTTCTTTGAAGTCACATCTGCGAGACCGAGTTAACACTGAGTCGCTGCTACTAGATTAATGGCGGTCATGATACTTTCGGATGTATGGTGACGTCATTTTCTGTAGTTGGAATCAGCCTACAAAGATTTGTGTTGTTGAGCCGTGCTGCTAACAATACAGCAACAACTTTCGAGGAGAAATTGGTTTCGAAGGGTTTTCATTGTTGCATGAACTAGGCGACCTGTTAGTTACAGGTTTCCGGCAATTTGTGGGAGAACTAGTTACGGGCTGGACGGTCCGAGGATCGAATCCGAGTGGGGGGTGAGATTTTCTGCAACCGTCCAGACCAGCCCTGGGGCCCACCAAGCCTCCTGTACAGTGAGTACCGGATCTCTTTCCAGGGGGGTAAAGCGGACGGGGCGTGACGTTGACCACCCACTCCCATCTATCGCCAAAGTTAAAGAAAGAGTAGGTCTACACCTGTACTCCACCTTTGGGCCTTCATGGCATATTCTAGGTTAAACTTTACCTTTATCTCTACATCAGCTGCTGTATCGAGCAACCGCATTAAACCAACAGCTGACCACTTACAGGTTGTTCTGAACACAGAATTGTATCTTCACATTACATGTTTTGTTTCAAGGGTAATATCGAAACATTATGAAACTGCCCACCAATGTAACATTGCTCTGTTACAACAGAAAGACACAATTTCGCGACTGCCGGCATGAAATATGGACACGACTTACAGATATTGAGCGTTGTTGTGCCGACCAGGCGTGCTTTTTCTGTTGAAATGTTTGCAGTAATATATTCTCGACAAAGAAGTCTGCAATCCGAAACGAAACTTTATCTTGATATATGGATCTTAATTCTTAGGAGTCGAATGTTTACTCCAAGCATTCCGAGTGTTTACGTAGACTTCGCGCGTTGTATTGTAGATGTATAGACAAAGTTCCTCGAACCACCTTGCAGATTGACAATCTCTACGTCTTGACTTAAATTACTGCCTCCGGTGGATATACTTTCATTTCAGAGATGCTGATTGTAGGAGGTTTATGCTTCAATGAAGCAGTGTTCTGTATGAAGTAACCCCTTTCCGACTCACAGTTTTGCTGTATTTTGTACCTCCTGATGATGAGCAGTAAGTCTGCTCGAAACATGTAGAGGTTAATTATTGAAATAAATTGAAAGTAAATAGTACATCCTATTGGTTCTTGTTGTACGGATATATCACGATGCACGGTCAACAAACATTAAAAAAGTGTAAAAAAATGTACGTTTGAACCACCCACCCCGAAATATCAGTTACTTGCAATCACTCCCACGTGTTGTGCACGTGTCAGGCACTGCTGTGAGTGATGTGCCTCTGCTTCTTCTTGAGACAAGTGTTAGACCACCTTAAGTGCATTTCGAATACCTTCCAGGCTTCTACAAGTCGACTCACTGATATGATAGGGACTTTGGACATGTCGAAGCCTGTGATAATCCCATTCATAGAGTGCCTTCTACAGTCAAGCACCATAGAACTCGCTTACCGGGGTCCCATAACCATCTTCTTTGATCAGCTCGTAGTTCATATAATCACGGAAGATTTCGCAGTCATAAAACCTGATGCTTCAGTATCTTCTTCAGTATCTTACACTAGACTGTATCCTGAGTTAAACACCATTCTCATCTTCACGACATACGATCCAGTTGCTGGTATTTCCGTAGGAGGACTTGCGAAACATGAGTATTGTGGAAACTTAGACATGATTTGCGAACTGAAATGGAGCTCACGCTGCGCTGCTGCGAACAAAATCTCGGCACCAGCAATAGTCTTGATTATCTCAGCCACTCCCTTTCTTCAGTCAGTATGATTATGCCGAGTTCAGTTTCAAATCTGAGCAACTTCTCGAAATACCCATAATACACAGAATTTGTATTCATGAAGGCTGATCTGCCTCTGTTTCCTTCTCCGTAGTTCATGCAGCAGAGTTGCAAGTCCAGACAATGAAAGTGAGGCACCCAGAAACACGGGATGTGTGTGTGTTTCTTTTCTTGTCCGTATTTATTTATTTATTTATTTATTTACTTACTTAGATGTCCTCTCTCCTTTCACTGTTACTTTCTTTAAAATACGTACTTATAAGACTGACTTTGTTTATTGCACCCCGCCAAACATCTGTCACAGCACAAATGATTCGTAGGCCTGTAATCAGTGGGAGTTCATTTTGGTTGACCGAATTTTAAAATCACTTCTTAAAATGTGAAATCTCACGTACATTATTGCTTTACGTTCAAACGGTAAACATAACCGGCGAAAGACCTGCATATATAGGGTGAGAAACTGTTATTGTGAGTGCAGATATGTTCGGTAATGGAACAGAATTCAGTGACGTGAATATCGTGCGTGAACGCAACGAATGAGTTGCATTATTCAGCACGCTACAAGAACGACGATGTAGAAAAGTTGTATTTCCTTTTCATAATAATTCTTGGCATTACGTTAAGAATTTACTGCGGGAATGAACCGAAACGCCTTCAGAGTGTGGAAAGTGAAGTTAACTTCTGTGTACGATGTACTCTATTACGCCACATTAGAGTACGTAGCAAGCCAAAAGTTGACCATTAATGTGGCTAGTTGATGTACATACAACCTATGGAAGCATGCATTGGTAGTAGTAGCCACTTTAGCAGTTAAGTGGCCACTTACCGGGTAATTACTAAAAGGAGCTGCATGGAGTAGAGATTACTTTGAAAAGTCGATAAAATCTCGGGTGGTCAAGAAATTCCCCGATTTTGTACTGCCCTAAGGTTTACTGCCGTGTCCGTTACATATGGAAACGGCAGTAAGCCTTGGTGACTCAGGGCCCAACGTCCGAACAAGAGACCTTTCCTTACGCCAGTTTCATCACCACACTCTTCAGTCTCCTCGCATTAGGCTTACCCCTAGGTCTCCCATGTGGTATCTTCAAAGTCATTTGTCATACCACAACGCGTGTTCCATCTGTTTTATCGCCATAAACGACTACATATACTTTGTTCCTTTGTGCCTGAGAAGTCTTGGGAATTGCGAAGAAAAATTTGTTCCACCCCCAGAAATATACAAGCAAGGAAGCATGTAAATTATTTGGAGAACAGTCGGGCCCCGACGTAGGAATAATTTCCCGACTTCGAAGGAAGTTGAGTACTGCTTTAGTGTGCTGCATGCATTTTGATGAAGTGCAGTTGCGATGACCCAGTTTTCATCAGATCGTGGTGGTGCTGTGCTGGAAGCTGTGGGAATCACAGTCTCACACGATTTAACAGATGTGCAACATCTGTCTCTGCAAATCTCACCCACTCGCTCGCTCACTCGAGCCTCCGATACTCTTATGCTGATTTCTACATTTAATGTCACAACATTCCTGTTTGAGGTTCCCTGTTCAATCCCCTGCCTAGAGACTACAATTCTGTTGGTTTTATTTGATTCTACATCCAAGACCTTATGGATTAGAGACTGTACATACGTATTGTGTTGGAGGTTTGAAATCAGTTTGGTTGGGACTGCTGATGTGGAAATGTTATATGCAGAAGTTGGCCAGGCATATAAGGCATGCCTACTCTACCACAGTAAGGATGAACATTCATAAGCATGTATCCGGCTTACGTACTCGTACGTGACTTAAAATGTTTGCTCCTTGCTTATTACGGTTTCTTTATTTCCAGGCGAGTGGATATTAAAAATTATTTTTAAACGGACGGGAGGAAGCTTACTTTAGTACCGAGCACGTGATACAGGTGGAATGTTAGCTACATGAAGAGAGTGCCTGTGCTTGTATGTAGCTCCCACTAGCGACACAACGAGGTGCAGTAGCGTAGTCACACCACTAACTGGCAACGCAAAGAAAGTAATATGATTGCCTCAACAAGCATGCATTGACAAGAGATCTTAGATATCGAATCGTAAAGAAACGGAGCTCGTGCCATATTCTTATTTGTACTACAATTAGAATACGAGTTTCTTTCAAAGGCCACCTTTGTCACCGGACTTCACACTTCATACAATTCCACGCGCGTAGAGTAGGTGAGCAATTTAACTTCTGATTGTCCAGAAAGCATGTTTTTAGAATAAAGGGCATGCGATGAAATAGAGAAGGGTGTATTGGTTGGTGCTAGGTGTTCTTTGAAAATAAACGTGTCCTAGAACAGAGATATAATTATTTACACAAATCCGCCCTTTGATGCTTTAGTGTTCACCGTTCGGCATACAGCGATTTCTATCTTCATTCACACGCCAGTCGTAGGATCCCCTGAAGTATGCACTTGGAACTTAATTCGTATAATTATTATAAAGCATACCATTAATTATGTACATATGCTACTCATTTCAAATTAGATTAGTATTGGCTAGGCGTGGGAGGAAATTTCAGTGTCATCTGGTAGTTAGAGTGCAGAGGATTGACTGCTCTGCGTACAGTTCAACGATCTTTCTAAACAACAAGATAGATAGGTTGTGCACATATAACGCAACACTGTGGCTCATTCTCATAATGTTTATATCTCCTCGGCTGTCCTAACAGACTGATACTATTCCACTCGAAGAGAGCGCTTTTATGGCGATTTGATGTCGCCGGTAACAATAAAATTACTTAGGCCTTCGTGTAAACTGCCCGAAATTCCCCAGCATAAAATTTCGCAGATATCCGTTCAGTGGGAGCCGCGCTGATACATGCTGACTTAACAAAGCTAATCGGCGCTTTTCGCGTCTATGCGAACGCGCCCAAAAATAGAGCACGGATACTGGGTCGGAGGGCGCATGCGCTCATGTCGATGCCAGACAAACAGTTAGTACTATTGAAGAGTCACACAAACTGACCAAGAAATTTGGAAGCCAGTGGCCGCTGACCTGACCGGGGGGGATCCCTGCCTTGTATAGAACCCTAAAGTTGAAGATTTTACAAGGTGCCAGCACCGGACCCGATCTCAAAGCAAATGAATCGAGTCCACATCCTCATGTAGTTTCTTGAAGACCCATTTTAATGTTGTCGAACCACCTACACCCACGTCTCCCAATTTTTGTTGTCCCGTCAGGTTTGTCAAACAGTATCGTGTACTATGGATGATTGATTTCAGGCATCCACCGCGATGTAAATGAGATCTTCGCTCTTGTGGGATTTTAAGCAGCGTTTATTAGCAGTTGGTTACCGACGTTTCGGGACAACCTGTCGGCCTCATTCTTAAGGGTCAAGTAGAAGAATGTTTGACAGTGTTTTAAATTTAAAGACGGGACCGACAGGTGGTCACAAAACGTCTGTAACTACCATTAAACGCTGCGTAACATCCCCGAAGAGGGAAGATCTCAATATTGTCTATTTATTTTTATGTGTCTGATTAAAACTATATGACCCACCCACTGTTGCCATGGGAACAAAATAAGTATTAAGTATTCTGAGTGTTTGTCTGTATTCTTGCCTAAGTTATCGGACATGAAAATCCAATCTTTTGTTATGCCGTATTATATTGTCATTTGTGGCCTGTCTGGATCTACCATATTTTTCCACACGGCACGATTTAAAAATGTATATGTTGAATATAATGTGTGTTTTGATTTTTGTTTGAAACATTTGTCATTCTAAGAAGAACTGAGCAAGAAATGCCATAAATACACATAGGACATCGCACAAGGTACTCGTTATTCTTGCCCGTTATTCTTGTCTTATTTTAATGAAACTTGATTTTTCTCGGCAGATTTTCGAAAACTCCTCGGATATCGAATTTCACGAAAATCCGTCCAGTGGGAGCCGAGTTCTGTATGCGGACAGACAGAAGACGGACGGTCGTGGCGAAATTAATAGTCGCTTTTCGCAATGTTGTGAACGCGCCTAAAAATTCTACTTCTGTCGGCACAAGGCATTTGCGTTTTGTGTGGAACCCAGGACAAACAGATTACTTCCCTGTACGTCATTCATTCCTTGTAATGATCGAGACGGAGAAAGTTTTGACTGCACCGTACGCACTAAATACTGAAACATAAATCAGTCTAGAGGCTTAAGATATGCACGTGCAGTATAATTTTTCGCTTTTCGGCTACTATTCTTCTAAATTTCGCTTTAGTAATTTCATTTGTCCCTCTGTTTTTTGTGCTGTGTGCCTAATGTGTCTCATGGTGTGTCGTAAAATGATTTGTGGTGGAAGTTGCCTCAAAGTTTGTATGGAGGGCAGGTGCGAATATACTGAAAAGCAGTCGCGGACTGTCAGCAACGGGTGGTCTGCAAGCTTGGTGTGGTGGGCAGGAGGAGCCTAAAATCCGTTATTATAAAAAGAAGTAATATGTCAGGAGATGTCCTGCAGGCGAGGTAAGGTGTGAAGGTTTGAACTGATTTAACTCGTAGCTGGGTAGGTCTAATGGCGAGCTCGTGTGAATACATAACTGAACTTTTCGATTTCGCAAACACGGGGAATTTGTGGACCATCTGATGGACTGTCAGCTTCTAAAGAAGGACTGAGTTCCATGGGGGTAGTGATCTGTGTACGCCCGTAATATCTAGTAGTATCTATAACCCATTGTGTCCATATTGTTGCTATGTAAGTGTAACATATGAATATTTCAAACAAAGTTATAGCCTGAAGTATTTATATGATCTGTGTTTATACGAGACTGCACATGCCTACCAAAATGGTTCTTCCGTTTTGTTCATATGAAACAGAAATTTATATTTCAGAATCCTGCGCGGTTTTTTTTCTATTCCTACAGATTGTGACCACAACATAATTTGCGTACATTTTGTAACATTATTGTGCTGCCACGTTTAAAATTTAATTAGCCATATTTTTCGCATTATTTGCGGCAGGTCGTAAAATAATGCCGAAGCTATTCAGAAAGGTTGGATACACAGACACGGCATCATAAATCTGTTTTATTAGGTGACGAAACAGGCTAAGAAATAAAACTTACGTATGAAGGGTTTTCATATAGTTATATTTGCAGATTATGCTGGAATAGTAATAAAATTCCACCGGCAACAAAGGCACCTGTACCGAAGACACAACCATTACCAGAATGTAGTTGCATAATTCAGGATATTACGTGACTAGGAACTGTGCGATTTGCATAGGTCATCTGGTACTCTTGGGGTGAATGAACACTTCTGTGATGAGGTGAACGCATAGATTTAATTGGAAACAAGAAATGCTTGTATGATTTTTGGTCGGAAAATCTTTTGACATATCACTTTGGGACAGCGAAGGAGATAGGAAGATAAATTTAAGAGTACGGGCACTGGTCCGGCACACCGCCATGTTGATACTGTGAACCTAATCATGTGGTGCACCTAAGTGAAAATACATTTTAAAGTGAGGACCATCGCAGTCGTACTAGAATGCATATGCGCATCTGCTTACTTTGTCGTGTTTGGTATTGCTGGACTGGACGAGTTTCTGACAGAGTTAAGGAGGTATAACAAAGGAGCACGTTGTCTCGACATGTATGAGGTTGTGCTTGCCTATTTGTTATTCAGGTACTAACTGTCTACTCAGCGTCTTTGTGTACTAAGTCGGCTCTCCCACTTCAATATCGCGACGAAGCAGTTTCGAATCTCGGCTCCTGGGGCTGCGAGAGTTTTTCTCGCGATTATAGATTAAGTTTGAAAACTAGTTTCACTCTCCGGCCGCTTCATTCCTTGAGAAAAGAGTCTGGGATGTCAGTAGACAGGGCGTTAGAAGGGCCCCATAAACGGTCCACATTCGTTGATGAAGAGATAAATCCGTGCCTCGGCTGGAAAAACAAGCCTGGTCGTCCAGGTGATTTTGCTGGCATTAATGAAAACAGCGATTAGCCAGAGGAAATTTTAAAACAAAAATCAGAAATTGGGTGGTGGTTCACGGATCTCTGGACGTCACGGCAGAGAGAATGGGCTAGCTGGGTTTTTATGTACGATAGACTACTTTCGAGGGAGTGTGCGACTGCTGGACCACTCCGCCGAAGCAGTCGGCGGGGCGTTCATTGACTCCCAGAGACCGAGTGAGTGACCTTCCCCGACTCGTTAAAGATCGGCTGTAATCGTGCGATTGAAGACTCGCTTACAATCTCTCTCGACTGCAGAGCAATCCAATGGGGGCAAGTGTGCGAAGCTAACAGTCTCGCGCCTTCACTCCTGAATCTCTGCCAGCGGACACGTAAGCAGTCGGTCGGCTCGTGTAAGTTGTGCGGTGGGTGATGCAAGTTCGATAGCGCAAGATTGACTTATTTTTGTTGTGGATTTGAGTGTCTTGAAACTTTCTGTTTGTATAAAAGTGTTTGGTGACAACACTGAAACTGCCTGTGTTGCAACTGCTCAAAGTGTGTGTATATTACCGTTTCTCCTCGCGGTTTAAGTTGATTTCTTTCAACTGACAAGGTGCGTTTGACATGTAAGTTCAGTTTGTTGAGCTAAGTAATAGTTGCTGGTTATTAGTGGTAATTAAGAATAGTATTCATTCAGTAGTGTGTGAAAGCATTACAGTACTTCATTCAGGTGATTTAGATCTAGTGTGTATAATTTCCATTTACGTGCGGTAACTTTGTAAGCATACATATGGAAAAACTTAATGTGCTGCCAACCATACTCTGAAATAGCTGGTTTTGTTTTCAAAGTATTAGAAATTTATAATTTGAAATTCCAAAGTTGCAATGTGGTGGTAAACGTCTGTGTATATCCCCATTTTATTTGCAGGTGAATGTACACACAACACGGATTGCATTACACCGTTAGCTGACGTGACCTCGATTTTCGATCCGACGTGTCTTGAACTGAGCGGTCAATCGGTCATGCAGCGATAATAGTAGTTACAGGGTATCTCGCTTCTGCGTAGCGGCAAGTTTAATTGATTGCTAGAGATTATGGCGTACATGTTCTTTTTACATGGGATGATATCATTCATATTAAAACACTGCGAGGCGTGCCCTCTTCAGAGAAGTAAGGCGTGGCCTGAAGCAATGCGCATTCATTTCCATGTCCAATATGAATCTGTGGAGTCGTCCGGAATCAGACTGTCGAAGAATAAAAGGAACGGTTTTTTTTAAATCATTTGTACCATGCTTGACTTTCGCTTGGGATGTACTTGCTTCTTGTAAGTAGCTAACCGGATCGAGGATTTGCTACTTTGTTCATTTTCACTAGGCGAATTTTGCAAACGAGCAATAGGAACGCCTTCAGTTTGTGATTTCATATCCTCGTGCAGGTAGATATAGTGTCAGTAAGTAACAAATTCGCAGTCACGGAAGACAAAACAGAACACACATGTAAGTCTGATAGGTTGACGGTTTGAATTCTTGTAAGTTTTTGGTCTGAATGGAATTGCGACAGGTGGGAAGTTTCCGTATCGTGGAAACTTGACAAGCTGCTGGTTAGTTACATTTCTGAGATATATTTGCACGCCGTAATACATACTTAAATTACGAGTATCGTTTTGTGTAGATAATAGAAGAAGCGAAAATCAAGCGTGTGATTTGGCAGTGCGTTTGCAGTAAATCGTGTGCGAATAGATTAGTCTTAGAAACAAAAACATGCTAAACATTCGTTGCTTTAACGGTGGTACATTGAGTTGATCTTTTCTGACATGATTTTTATAACTGAACACACGTAATTCCGAAGCTGGGGAGTGTTACAAGGCTGGGTTTCCTTGTGCGTCACCGCTGCCCATGTGGATACAATATGAGGCTCGTGTGGGTGAGAGCGACTGTTGGGGCGAAATGTCAACAAGATCCCACAATTGGCACACAATGTCGAGTAGGCACACGGTGTGGGCGTTACGGTAGTACTTATCAAGGGCTAAAGAGGTATTTTTATGTCGCAAATGTTTCTTTCTCTTGCTTCTGGCAGGGTTACATTGGAATCGGCGAGGGTCACGTGGACAGGAAGTGGGACATAAACGTATTGTTAGAAAAGGCGGAACAGTATTTAGGCGGAATCAAAACTTGAAATTGGTTTTACGGAAATGTTGTATGGAGAGATCAACAGGTGGAACTGAGGAACGTGGCCACAGCAACTTCAGCATATGAGAGTGTTCCATGCATTGGCCTCTCATTTTGATTCATGAAATGTCTCCTTATTTCATCCACGTCCTTTTCATTCGTTATTAACACATGAACCCATCTCTCGGCGCCGCGAAGCCTTACATACTGGAAGCGAAGTTAAATAAGTCATAAGTAAACGAGAAGTAAAGAAATAACAACATAAACATACCAGCAATGTACACTACAAAGTAATATATTTATTAATTAAAGACGCAGTATGTTTCGGTTAGCCACTGTTATCAGGGATCATATATTCCATCCCTGATGTCGACCAGTCGAAACATAGTGGGTCGTTAACAAATAAATATACTCTTTTGTGATGTACATTGTTGGTATATTGTACGTGCGTATATGGTTAACAGTGTGCCATAAAATAAATCAGTTGATTTGCATATCATTGTATGAAGTGTATCCTGTACACTGAGGCATGCGCAACGTAAACAACCCTAGCTGCGGCCGTCTCTGACAGCACATCGCCTGCTCGATGATGCTGTGCTGCTTGTTCGACGAGTAGTGACGGAGAGCAGGTAAACTGCAGGAACTTTTAAACTCGTTTACACGAAACACGCCTGTCGGTTGAGTATGTAGTGTTTATCGTCAAACAACCAGCAAACGGCTTCCCTTTGTTTGATGTTCATTGTCCGTTAACTAAAGTGTTATTATATAGTGAAGTAATGGATGCACATTTATAAGTTTTAAAACATGTTAATAAAAACCCAACCAGATGCAACAGTATGCAGATATTTATTTACTGCAAAGTCACTCAAATAAATATCTGCATACTGTTGCATCTAGTTGGATTTTTATTAGCATTGAATTATGATGCACGGAACCGTGAGCTTTACATTTTAAAACATGTTTCGGTCACTCTTGTGACCAACATCAGGGTGTCGTATCACAAGAACACAGCTACTACACAAATAATTGTCCGAAAATGTATGATAAAACCACACACTATTGCATTTGGTATTCTCAAGCGAATCGTATGGGTTTAAAAATTGTGTTGACATTCTTGTTAATATGAAATAAATTTGGGTTTGTTTTTGTTTTTAGTGGATTTGTGTAGATGGGTCACATACTGTAATAACAGTAGCATTGCTGTAGGTATAATGCTACCTGTATGATATGTGTAACAATTGTATATTTGGTAAAAGGGTTGTCACTAATTACATACCTGTAGTGAAGTTGTAAACCGTAGAAAAGATCGCTTGAGACTGGTGTGTGGAATGTAGGAGCAGTATGCCTGGGTCACTTTTCTATACATATGCGTTTCTTGGTTCATTATACAAGTGTATGAGGTTGCCCTTCTCATAAAACCTTTAATATTTGAAGGGTGCATATCGTTGGAGCCGGGGTAGCTCGGTCGGTGTGGTGACTCGCTACGGGTTGGACAGTCCGGGGATCGAATCCTGGTGGGGGCGAGATTTTCCGCACCTGTCCAGACTGGCCCTGAGGCCTACCCGGCCTCCTATACAATGGGTACCGGGTCTTTCCCGGGGTAACGCGGCCGGGGCGCGGCGTTGACCACCTACCCCCATCTAACGCCGAGGTTAAAGAAAGAGTAGAGCTGTACCTCTAATCCCCCTCTGGGCCTTCGTGGTCTGTTCTAGGGTGAACTTTACTTTACTTAGGGTGCATATTACTGGGGTTACTGCATATAGGCAAATATACTGAAAACCAGTTGCTCCTAGGTATAGAAATAAGTTTTATGGAACAGGTTGGAAAATGACTGACTATACTGGGAACATGCAGCCTGAGTCTGGTTATTACTGGACGACATAATAAAAGCCGTTTAATTGGTTTCATATAACGATTACTAAAACAGTATTTAAAAATTAATTTCCTACCTTACAAAACACATCGTATTATAATATAAATTTTCTACAATTAAAGCACTAGAACTTCGACATGTTTCGACCCTTTGTGGGTCATCCTCTGGGAGTGTATATCAATATTTGTATAAAACATAGGTCATGAATGGGTAAAATAAGTTAAATTTGTATTGAAAGCGTTCTGGTGCTTTAATTGTAAAAACTTTATAAGTATACTGCATTTGTTGTTTTTTTTTTATTTGAACGGTTAGTGCATTTATATGCCCTTCCATTGAAGACATCGTGTCTGCGTTACAGAGACCAGCCGGTTAATACTGTTTAGGACAGTAATCACTATTCTTTTCTAACAAATATACTGTGCGGACAAAATGCAGTGGGTTTTAATGTTAAGCGGGTGGTACAACTCGTCTGGTGAAAGAATTCTGATTTGGACGACGGCGCTGGAGAGTGTTGTACTGGCTGGCTGAGTACTGAAGACTGATGGTAATATCCTCCATTTGACCCACCAGCACGTAAGCCCTCAGATCTTATATTCACTGACATACCATTGCGTTGTTGAATAAGTAGGCACTGTGCACCTCTTAATATACCACTGTATTTCATGCATTTTTGTACACTGCATGGCATGTTTTGAAACTTTGGTTTGTCACCAGGTACTTAGTTTAAGATTCTCTTGGTTTCCTTGCAGCTGTTTTCATAACAGGCGATAACCGACCTCTGTTTTGTGTAGTATTTTTGTGCCAGTCACGGTTTCATCATTTCATCTCGTTGTCTGCGGTGTTAACCCGTTTGGATATAAATGTCGCAGCTTGCACCAAAATACTTAAAAAAAAAACATCACAATAGGAGTCAGTTATTGAATGCCATAGAACAACTAAAACCCCAACAAAAACCTGAGGAAGTCCGTGATGATGAACCAAATGGTTGACACATTCGGGGCAAAGTGCAACGAACTGCAGGAAATATAGTGGTTGCGGCGCACTTTTGGAAAACACCAAGCTCCACCCTCCCACTCTTTGCTATCATACGCCATCAGTACTCGGTCAGTACGTTAGGTGCAAACGGACGGCTGCAGGAAAGAGGCTCGATGCACACAATTGCAGTGCGTGATCTGCATTTTCGAAAGGAATTCTGCGCGGGTAGCGCTTTGTAGCTGTTTAACTGCATATCACTGTTCGCTACAAAATGCATGTGGGTTGTAATAACAGATTTACGAGCCTGAACTCGGATAGCAACGTCATGCTGGTGGTAACTTCGTCCCTGTCGACAGCACAGCATAGGTCGTGGCATTCTTGATGCTGGCGTCCTCGTTTTCATTGTTGCTTGCCATACCTTCTTGTCAACCATAGACCGTTCAGCTTCTTCCTCTATCACTGCATCTCGACGACGATAGTCTTTTTAGAAAAGTCTCAGTGCAGTACCCAGTTCTGATCCTGTCGTTCACAAACAGATCGTCTGAGAGGGGAACTGTGCAAAATGTTTTACCGTGTTCCAGCGTTCGATGGCTTCATATTGACGATAACACAGGCGCAGCAAAGTGCCCCGCTCCCCCCCCCCCCCCCCCCCCCCAGTTTTGCCCCTCATGCGTCCCCCCCCCGGGTCTTGTTTTTTCATTTTTTTAACTACAACGGCGGCGGTGGCCCGTAAGCACACTT
>Ga0123354_10003816_pt1 | contig 21041 bp, 6 predicted proteins | sample TergutLab28metaG_2_FD_97872 | JGI IMG/M metagenome (GOLD analysis project Ga0123354, IMG submission 97872) | Labiotermes labralis P4 segment gut microbial communities from Petit-Saut dam, French Guiana - Lab288 P4 | ecosystem: Host-associated > Arthropoda: Insects > Digestive system > Gut ... | reverse complement strand
TATATGGACTGGATTGGGCTGGTTCAGGATAGAGACAGGTGGCGGACGCTTGTGAGTGCGGTAATGAACCTTCGGGTTCCGTGAAATGCGGGGAATTTCTTGACTAGCTGCAAACCAGTTAGCCTCTCAAGAAGGACTCTGCATCAGGGAGTAAGTAAGTAAGTAAGTTTACTCTCTCTCCTTGGTTTCCTCCTTCCCCCGCTTTATTCTTCTTATCCTTCTTTCTCGCCACTTCCACTATCATGAATAACCTATTTAGTCTTGTTAGGTTCAAAATGTACTTCTTGATAGTTTTTTTTCTGTAATTTTAGGTGTACTGAATAGCCTAAATATAAAGTGTTGGCCCTGTCTGTCTCTTTCATACACATCTCTTAAGATTCTCAGGCGCCCTGTCCCTTCTACAGCCACTCACGCGCTAGGCCCACACCATTCCATCACTACTCTCTATTCCAGGTACTTTGCTTTGAATTCATACACGTATTTTGAAATAATAAGCCTACATGCTGCATTACTGACCGGGGGCGACTATGACAACACGTAACGGCTTGTAGGTTGCCATATAGTCACCAACGTTACGGAAAGCTCATCACCGTCAACAAAAAATCTCTCCTTAAATTCCCACTCCCAGAATTGTCCACTTTATATTCTACTTCTCTACAGCATATTTCGAAATTATTGACGTTTTTGTCCTCCAAGTAACCTCCTTCAAAACAATGCGACTTCGGCATTTATTTCACCCTTTCGCGCTGCGTGTTCTGCCAGTTTCAACCCCATCTGTTTAACAACTACCAGTTATCTTAGCATATAAAGAAGAATATTGTGTTCAAAACCTAGCACGCTGTGCTGTCACAAAGGCGGGATCAGAGTGACTTACGATACGGATCAGCGTCATTCTGCATTAAACTCTGCAATAGTCTCGATGGAAATAAAATTGGAAGACAAATTTATGGTTCCATAAAAGAAGAAGCTGGAGAATAAGAACAAACAAGGAGATACAAGGTTTTGTACAGGGGGGGCAGAAACTGCAAAATTTGTACAGTCGCTCAAATTAAGATGGTATGGGCATACTGACAGGATTAATAGCGAAAGAATGCCAAAAAAAAATAATGACTGCCAGAACAGGAGGAATATGGAAAAGGAGCAGACCACAGAAAGGATGGACTTATCAGAATGAAGAGGATTTGAAGGTAATGGAAATAAGAAATTGTCATACAGTGGCTAGAGGCGGGGAGGAATGAAGAATGACTGTATCGGAAGTCAAGTCCGCAACGGACTGTAGTGCTTTGGGAGGAGGCAGAGGAGAAGAGGGAGGAGGAGGAGGAGGAAGAAGAAGAAGGAGAAAAACATCTACAGTTCTATAGAGCATAATAATATGGAATTACTAGACAAGAGTGAAAATGTCAGCTTACAGAATTTGCAAGGCTTCTTGGTGGTCTTTGCTAAAAGGAAATACTTCTGAGTTACTGCAGTTTATGAAAATAATGAGTTTGTTCTGACGTTTCGGAGAAACGTGCTGCCTTCAACTTTAAGCCGACTGAATTATTTTAGGTAGCATCAACCATGTCAGTCATTTTTATGAGCTATCACCTTGTCAGAAAGTAAATTTTTCCACAGTGTTAGTTAAATATGCATTTATATTTCACATGTTTGCCATCTAACGTGCAACAGTCTCTGCAATTGCATTCAATAAACTAGCTGCCAATGTTTCTTTGTAAGTAACCAACTTGATGAACAATTCTTTTTCTTATATTTATTTATTCCAATTCTCTACATGTTTCCAGCAACCAAGTGCTCATCATCAGGAGAGTCAATTGTATCAATACGAACTCTGGTATATGTCACACTATATAGGAGACCGTGTGGTATGCATACCACATGGTCACCTATATATATAGAGTGACATATACCAGAGGTCGTATTGATACAATTGACTCTCCTGATGATGAGCACTTGGTTGCTGGAAACGTGTAGAGAATTGGACTAAGAAACATACGAAAAAGAATTGTGCATCAAGATGGTTACTTACAAAGACCGTAATAAGATGCACGGTCAACAAAACATAAAATAGCCTCTAATTATTTCACAGCTTTTGTTACGGTAGTAACAACACAATGTATTAAAACGTATTTTCGTTGTTACACCGTGCATGTTGTAGAGTCACTCAATTATTACACCAACCACTGCACATATATAAAATTCATAAAATTTACACATCAAAACATTAAAAACGCTCCAACATGTTTCAGTCCTAGGACCATCATCAGAGAGCCATATCGTCCTTGCTAAAGTCACACTATAAAAAGTGACATTAATTTCGCTGTACCAGTTGGGTATTGTGGCAGCATGCCGTGTTGTGTAATGTTACGTTGCGAAGAGTGCCCTGCTACGGATGTGCATTCTGTGCTTCGTTGCGTGAGTATCACGCAACGAAGCACAGAATGCTGCCACAATACCCAACTGGTACAGCAAAATTAATGTCACTTTTTATAGTGTGACTTTAGCAAGGACGATATGGCTGCCTGATGATGGTCCTAGGACCGAAACATGTCGGAGCGTTTTTAATGTTTTAATGTGTAAATTTTATAAATTTTATATATGTCAGTAGTTGGTGTAATAATTGAGTATTGAAAGTCTTTCAAGCTTCTATGCCAAAGACGATATCAGTAGTTAAGTAGCCATACAGATTATTTTAAACCAACATTTTCCTGATTGCACATTTTAATGTTATAATTTCCGTTTCTGCCCAACACAAAATCTTCGCACGAACATTAAAATCACAGGAACGCCATCCTTCTAGCCCGTTTTACCAGAACTCGTTAACTGCCACTGTAAATATGCATAATGGATGTCTCCTTAGAGGACCATCTCTAAACAAGCCGACAAAAGGTCTCTTCCACTGTCCAATATCAAGTGCCTTCAGAAATTTACCTTGTACTTGAGGCTGACTCTGTCTTCTCGTGCATTTATCCAGCCTACATTACAAGCCAGACCAATAAAGCACTCCATAAGCATTTTTGTGTAACTGGCAATGGACCTAATTTCATTCATTTCAGTCTACAGAAGCCTTTCAGATATTTCCGAATAACGAACACTCTTATAGGTGTTTATCTTATATAGTTCTTCAAAGTGTTGGTAGGCTTATTTGTCCACTTCGGTAATTATACAAAAATCTCAGCTTGAACATGTCACAGCTTTAAATCTTCATATTCACAGTAAGTTCATTGTCAATACAAGTTTCGTTGACACAGAATTTATATTATTTTGTAAAGTATTACCATTCCACTTGTCACGGGCCTAACTTACTTCAGCAGATGACGCATTGTTATCTAGTAAGCACGCTAAGCTTAGTCAATTAAAGGATGAAAGAGCCAATTGAAGGAAGAGCCAATCGGAATATTTTGTCCTTCCGTTGACTAAGGTCCTTGTACCATGGGCACAATGCTCTACAGTCCCCGAACATAAGCAAAGCGACTTGGGCGTTAAGAGCGTTATTTAGCACAATCTAGTGATAATGTTCCGAATGCAAGGAGATACAGCTCACCTCCTCCTTACGTTATCATGGAGCTGTGCTTCATTAGGAATTGCAGTAGGCCTAAGGTTTAAAGTCCTTCTGTTGAACTGAGAATAAGGACAAGTTTGAGTTCTACCCGACAGGATCACATGGCCCATCCCTTGCCTTCAGAACGTACGGTCAGCAGGACCTCAAATTCCGTACACACACAATGTGTTTTTAGTGATCCACCTATGAGTATTTTTTGTGAATACCAACTCACTCTCAGTGATCCATCTCTGAGAATTATTTCATAAATACGAAATCATTGTTAGTCATCCATCTCTTAGTATTGTTTCATAAAAACGCAACTCACTGTTAGTGATCCATCTCTGAGAATTATTTCATACGTACCAACTAATTGTTAGTGGTCCATCTCTGAGTATTATTTCATAAGTACCAATTAATTGTTAGTGATCCATCTCAGAGCATTGTTTCATAAATACCTAATTATTATTAATGATCCACCACTGAATACAATTACACAAAATTTGTTGCTAGCGAACAAGCTCCTTGCATACTGTCACAGAGCCTTATTGTTGTAAACACATTTCTAAATGTTACTTCCTAAATCACACCTCGCTGGTGCTGATCCACTTCTGTGTATAACTTCACTAATACACAGCTCTCTGTTAGTTGTCCAGCTCTCCATATAATGTCCACTAATACAAATTCCAACAGCCCATATTTGCAGGTCATAATCTTTCGTAAATACTGTATCTTGCTTACTTACTTACTCCATGCAGCAGAGTTCTTCTGACGAAGCTAACCGGTTCTCGTCTAGTCAAGAAATTCCCCACATTTTATGGAACCCGAAGGTTCATTACCGCAATCACAAGTGCCCGCAACCTGTCCCTATCCTGAGCCAGATCGATCCCGTCTATGCCCAGACATCCCACTCCCTGAAGATTTACTTTAATATTATCCTCCCATCTACGCCTGAATATTCCAAGTTGTCTATTTCCTTCATGTTTCCCCAACAAAACCCTGTACGCACCTCTCCCGTCTCCCATACGTGCTACATTCCCTACCCATCTCTTTCTTCTCGATTTGATCACTCGAAAAATATTTGGTGAGCAGTACAGACCATTAAGCTCCTCCTTACGTAGTTTTCTCCACTCCGCTGTTAACTCTTCACTCTTAGGCCCCAAAATTCTACTCAAACCCCCATTCTCAGTCGCCCTCAGCCAACGTTTCTTCCTCCATGTGATCGATCAAGTTTCACACCCATACAATCAGCAGGCAAATTATAGTTCTGTATGTCTTACTATTTGTATTTTTGGATAGCAAGCTGGTAGACAAAAGATTCTGCACCGAAAGATAGCAAGCATTTGTCGACTTCAGCCTGCTCTTATATTTCCTTGACTGTTAACACATGGCAATACATTTAATTCAGAAAGCCTGTGTGTGTTATGTCTAATGCCTTCGCTACCCACATTTTCTGTTGCTTTGTTCTATCGATTCATTACACATTGCAGGCGGAAAGCTTAGTTTTGTACCCTGAACAGCGTCAATTTTTCCGACTGTATCCTACTAAAAGCAAGCTCCCTTAAAATTTTGCAACTACCTACTTTCAGTAATCTCTCCCCAAACAAATGTTTTCATTGTGCTAGATATTTATACACCATTTGTGCTTCGGGGAATACGTTCCTTATATACTGAAAATTCAATTACACGCAATTTAATTCGTCATATATCCTGAACGGTCCTTTGATTAAAAAATCGATTCGGAAATTATCATACTCAGAAAAACCTGGATTATATCCTTCAGTACTCCATGGCTTCTAAATTGTGATTCATTCTGGAATGTTTGTCGCATACCCAAACTTTTAGAACTTAAAATTTGAAAAATATTGTGTATGACATACATATATATATATATATATATATATACACACACACACACACACACATATATATATATATATACATATCGTAACGGTTTATATTCTACCTGTCCAACGAGATGCAACACAAAGCAGTCTATTTATTATTCTGTAAGTTCACTCTACATGTTTCGGGTGTAGAACACACCTATCATCAGGAGTACACAAAACTGTAACTACATCCTCCGGTACTGGTCATATTTTATGTGCAGTTACCGCCCTCCTACGTGGCCAACTTGTCCACTTTGGAGGGAGGTAGCTGCACAGCACCGGAGGCTGTAGTTACAGTTTTGTGTACTCCTGATGATGGGTGTGGTTGACACCCGAAACATGTTGGAGTGAACTTGCAGAATAATAAATAGACTGCTTTGTGTTGCATCTCGTTGGACAAGTATTAATATAGATCAGCGATGCACGTAACCATAAACAGAGAATAGTAAAGGTTGTTTCTATTACCAGCATGGAAAAAAACATCACAAAACACCCATATTAAAACATTAATCCAAAAATTTTCGTGTTTTGTTTAGTGGTACATACAATGCTGGTTCCCGGTTTATTCCAAGGTCGGTAATGGCCTCGGGCACAAAACACTACCATATCATCTATCACTGCCTCCTCAGCCTGAGAGTAGGGATGTAAACTACAAAAAGAACAATATCCGAAGAAACAAAATGCGTTGTTAAACAGCTGCCTGGGCTTTGGGAGGTGTTGGATCGTCACGTGCCCCCCCCCCATGGTAGAAGAACAGGCTACCGCTATCACTTAATGAAGTAATGAACTCAATTCAGCTGTCGAGGCAACCAAAGTAATTGCGTAATTTTGTAATTAACTGACTGGTCGAGCGGATGTGGGTCGTCCACTAAACCTTTAATTGTTGACGTGTTCTGCCTAACGACATGTTCTGTTTATATTTTTTAAGTTTTTTAAATGTAATCTGCGTATTTCCGCGCTCTTGAATTGTGCTGACAAATTAGAGGTTCCATAATTAATTAATTATTTTTGTTGTCTTGGTGTGTAGTCCGCCCAAGTGCTGTTCTACTGCAGTCTCTAGTGGGCTTGTTGTTCCAGCCTTAGATATGGGGCATTGGTGAAATGATAATTAACACAGTAAAACCGAGTACTCGGTCAAAGCCTGCTCCACTACCATTTTGTCAACAATGAATCCCACGAGGAAAGCCCTGGGATCGAACTCGGTTCCTACAGTTTACTGCACGGCCATGTTGTGGATTGATGATCTGTAAGGAACAGAGTCGTTTAGCAGCCGCACGGTTGGTTAAAAAATCTACAGACCTCGAGGATTCATTGTTGTGTTAACTGAAACCCATCAACGGACCCTAATCTGAGCCGGTTGAATCCACCCACACCCTCATAACCCAGGCTTTAAGACCTACTAACTTTCCATAGAATCTTAATGAGTCCCATCAATGAATCCTAATATGAGCCGGCTGAATCCACCCACACCCTCATAACCCGGCGCTTTAAGACCTACTAACTTTCCATAGAATTTGAGTCCCATCGATGAACCCTGATATGAGCCAGCTGGATCCAGTCCATACTCTCATAAACCAGCACTTTAAGACTTACTAACTTTCCGTCGAATCTGAGTCCCATCGATGAACCCTGATATGAGCCAGCTGAATCCAGTCCATACTCTCATAAACCAGTGCTTTAAGACGTACTAACTTCCAATACGATTCAAGTGCTCGGCTCCTTCAGATGTAAATTCCTGGTCTCCCTAGACGAAATACATGTCTCGTCCACCTCATCCAACACCATTACGTCACGATCAACCTATTTAAGACTTTTCTGATTTTGCTGCCTTCTGTAATTTTCTCCCTTCTCCTGTTACATCCTCTGTACGTATCACCTTGCAACAGTAAGTGACACGAAGCTGTGCCGTACCGAAAATGTGTAGGAAGTCTGTGAGATGGAATGTGATAATGGCGCTAAGTTATACAACTTTTACAAATGTCAAGTATATTTAACTGCGTGTTCAAGCTAAGGTACACATTTCTTCTAAGATCTGATGGTATCTAACATCATGTCTTACATTAATGTCCGAAGTGGCTCTCTGCCACGTAGATACAATTCTACGAGTCTACATGTCATAACCCCCAGTAGACCCTAGTCTCTGAAGAAGAGAATTCTTAACGTGTGCGTTTTGTTATAGAACACGGTGACACGTATTTCAGGTGCTCATAAAATGGTTTGTAATTCGATTTGTGGAAGAGCAGTCAAATTTGGTGCAAGCAGTGAAGTTTGTGACACAAAATTCGTCACATCTCCCAAGCAGCAAGATTTATTATTTTCCCCGGCGTGGCCACTAGTGTCCGCAAAATTCATCATTAAATTCTGCAGTGTCTATTTTCATTGTCACACCGTGCATGTTGTCGAGTTTACTTAATTAATACACCAACTAATGCACTTATATAAAAGTTATACATTAAAATACTAAAACTGCTCCGACATGTTTCGGTCCTAAGACCATCATCAGGGAGCTATATTTTCCTTGCTAAAGTCACATTAAAAATAGTCACTGATTAACTTCGTTGCATAAACAGGGTGTTGTGGCAGCATGTCTTATTGTGTAAGGTTATGTTGCGAAGAGTGCCCTGCTACGGATGTGCATTCTGTGCTTCGCTACGTTCGCTACGTCACGTAGCGTACGTAGCGAAGCACAGAATGCACATCCGTAGCAGGCCACTCTTCGCAACATAACCTTACACAACACGGCATGCTGCCACAACACCCTATTAGTACAACGAAGTTAATCAGTGACTATTTTTAATGTGACTTTAGCAAGGCAAAGAAATACAGCTCCCTGAAGATGGTCTTAGGACCGAAACATGTCGGAGCAGTTTTAGTATTTTAATGTGTATCTTTTATATAAGTGCATTAGTTGGTGTATTAATTGAGTAATTGAGTAAATTCTGCAGTGTCATTTAATGAATCAAAGTTCTAAACTATAATCCGGTTATGTAATTCCACACCTAAGTAGCCAGGAAAACTCTACCCTGTATTTGTTGTAGTCAATTATATAAATCTGACGTTCAGGTGACCGTGCAGAGTGATAAATTCTTATAATAAAACCAACTAGATGCACTAATTCATCAAATTTATTTTTGTAATAAAATTCTACATGTTTCGGAAGGTTTCTCTGTCCATCATCAGTTTTCCACTGTACACACAGTAATGGTATATGTCATACAGGATCAGGACGTTCCGTCCTGATCCTGCTCGCAAGCTGTCAGCAAACCTGTTTGACATATAACATTGCTGTCTGTATAGTAAAAAAATCCTGATGATGGACAGAGGAACCGACCGAAACATGTAGAGTTTAATTCCAAAAATAAATTTGAGAAATTAGCCCATCTAGTTGGTTTTATTATAAGAATTAATAATATAATTATAACTACAGCCCTGAGCAATGTTTAAGGTATGTAAAATCAGTCCCGTTACAGTCTCGGAGGGGCCCAGAGGGTTCCAGGAAGTTAAGGTTCCCAGATATCATGATAACGGCACAGGATGGTGGCAGGTTGTTAGCCTCACGCACCGGCCACCTTTACCCCCAGGAAATACTCCTGGTACTCATTTCTGTTAGAGGCTGAGTCGACCCCAGGGCCATAGTGCGATCGGAAGGATTTTATGTCAATGAAAAATTCAAATGACACCATCGGGAATCGATTTGTAGCACAGCAACTTAACCACTGTGACACCGCGGTCCCCATTTAAGACATGTATTAAGGAATAATCGTCATTAAAGCTATTAAGAAAATAATTAAAATGACGGCAATTAGTAGTCAAAAATGCCGACCTGGCAGACCTAAACATACAAAACAAACATCACCCGTTCAAAAAGAATAGACTCAGTTCTACCCCTTTATTAATAAAACCAAAACACTTTTGAGAAAGAATCTCATCTTATATGAAACCCTCTCTCCACCGTAACGCCAAGGAAAAATCCGTCAGAAAATAACGACACGGAGAAGCAGAGCGCTAGTTGTTTTTCTTTTGTTCGTTTGTCTGCCTTTTCTTCTTCTACTTCCATTCAGACGCCGGCTGGACGCCATTCTGATGCCTACTTCTTCGAGAGGAGCAGAGAGACGGCAATTACTAGAATGCAAAAAGAGGGAGAGAACATGAGTAATAAAATACATAATAAAAAACTGGGACCGAAAATCTTATCTGAGTACCGTCACGGAGAAGAGACAAAGACAGTCGAACGGGCAACGCGTCTTTGTTGTTTTTTTTTGTTGGCCCGCGTGCGCTGTGACGCGGCTGACACAGTCATCTGGATTAGAAAGGTACGAAACAAGAGACAGACGCGCAGCCGTCTGCCGGCAGAGACTAAATACCTGGGGAAGGGCAATCGATAGGTCTGCTAGCCATGACCAAATACAAAATGCCGGTACTGAGAACAGAATAACGAGGGATTTAATGCCGCTTCCAGAAATTTGAGATTCATTTAGGAAATTTTTTTTTAGACGCTCTCCAAGAAGCTCAGATCTATGTTATAAATCACTCCAGCTCTTTCATTCAAACTCCTGAACACTTTTTGTAAGTACGCTATCGACTACGTTAATAAAATACAGGGTATTTCTTTAGAAATTGCATCAATCTACCTTAGTTCTACACCTGTTGTGGGTCATAGTTACTAAGCATTCAGTTTTGGATGGAAAGAGATATCTTATTCATCCGTTGCTTTTAAACTTGTTCACATAAAATGGAATGAACATAGGCATGTAGTAGAAAACATTCAGCGTCATAGGTATAAAATATCGATACAACAGCTACTAGAGCTACCCCATTTCCCTAGCTGCAGTTGAAATATTTCTTTGGCTTATAGATCTGTGTTCACTTAGTTGTCATGTAGCGTGTTACCTCACCTGAAATGTTCAGAATTAAATTCTGATGAAGTACCGGGAGTTTAGATAAAAATACAATGTGAAGGGCTTCATAGTTTTCAGTCTACATCAATACTACACATTTCAAATAATGATAAAAGAAAGCGCCGGACATTCGGACACATAGTCGCGAAACACGACGGAAAAGTACAAGTGGAAGACATTGCAATAGATAGCACAGTATTATTAAATTACATTTTAAGGAAGCTTTGAAGGCTGTCTGAATTCACGCAACTCAAAACGAAATTCAGTGGCCCTGTATTGTGAACACAATAATGAACTTTTAGTTTCCACTGACACTGGAAAAAATTTGACTAAAAGAGTGACCCTCAGGTTCTCAAGATATACTTGGCTCCATGAATTCTGCTTCTTTGTAACAGTTCATTACAGTTTTACATCAAATTATCTATTTTTAATTTCATTGTTACACCGTACATGTTGTCGAGTCACTTTATTATTACACCAACTAATGCACTTATATAAAATTTACACATTAAAACACTAAAACTGCTCCGACATGTTTCGGTCCTAAGACCATCATCAAGGAGCTGTATTTCTTTGCCTTGCTAAAGTCACATTAAAAACCACATTAAAACCAGTAATAAATTAACTTCGTTGTACAGTACTAGTAGGGTATTGTGGCAGCATGCTGCCACAATACCCTACTAGCAAAACGAAGTTAATTTATGACTGGTTTTAATGTGATTTTTAATGTGACTTTAGCAAGGCAAAGAAATACAGCTCCCTGATGATGGTTTTAGGACCGAAACATGTAGGAGCAGTTTTAGTGTTTTAATGTGTAAATTTTATATAAGTGCATTAGTTGGTGTAATAATTGAGTATCCATTTTTAATTTCAATAATCTCTAATAACTTCGGTTTTGCTAAAGTTTACGGCTTGCAATAATGACAACCTTACTGTCATTACCTTTGATGCATCGGTTTGCCTGAACTTCTGTAGTGGGATTTTTGTAATCATGCCAACAAGCGGTAGAGTCGGATGTTCAGCCCGACAACGCGGGGTGGCCCATTTTGCGTAGTTTAATTTCATTGTTGAACTATCTAAAACCTCACTGCACATTACGTTGATCCGAGGAATCAAAATAATTTTGAACATTCGGTGAGATTTTTGGAACAAAATAAAATGGTGTACCCAAGAGACGGACGGGGAAAGAACCAGGGCCACACTGACTAATTACTGGGGACATTTTCCGGAGTTAAGTGACTGGTCAGTGGATCTGACCACCCACCTGTATCTGATGCCAAGGTTTTGAATGCTTATTGTTATAAATCAGCTCCCGTATGTGTGTCTACGTTGTGCATAAGAGAAAATTGACGTTTAGCTTGACCTGAAATATGATAATTTTTTTTCGACATTCAAAATTACAGTGGACGATTAGGTGCAGAATGTAGTGAATAAAAAATTTTCGTGAAAAGGGGTACCCACACAAGGAAAGAACTGGCGCCAAACACCGAAATACAAAAATGTGCATGGTCACCGTCGTGAGACCAGCAAGCCTCGTGACGTGTTCTCTTGCATTCCATAGTCTCTACACAGACATGCTGTTTCGCAACGCACACGCTGCACTTCTACGTTCATTCACTCGCCACTCACCGCTGTATCTGAGTCGAGTTTGTGTCGTTGACGATATTCATACATAACTGCTTACCTTCACAAGTCTTTCAAAACAAATCACCCTGTATATGAAATTTCATAGGTCATGGACTTCAGTCATCGTCATGGTCAGAAGTTATGACGGTTCCCAATGTTCAAAGGCGGACTTTCATATCAGATGTGTTACTCTTCCTCAAATCATCGGCGTACAAAAGGAACGTCACAAAGATGGTGGTCTCCCAACGAATCGTAAATATGAACGCGTTGACAATAGCCGGACCACCCTTGAACACGGTGCGTCGGGGTGTCCGTCCTGGTATGCGTAAATCATCTTCTCTACGTCCTAAAGAATATTACTGACACTAAGATACTGGAATTTCCAGCATCCATTCCAAAACATGCTAGAGATCCTTTCCTTTTATTCGCGTATTAATTCAGACATATTTCTTGAATATATGTTTGCGAAGAATATAATTTACACATTATGTGATTATCTAGATAAATACTGTATATATTCCGTTACCTTGGGTGCTACTGTGGTCGAATAAATGTAATTTGAACTCCTGAAGCCTATTTAAGCACCGATTTCCAGATATAGCCTACGTACATTCTTTTATCAAAAATGTCTTATGGTACTTGGCAAGTTCTTTTTTTTTTTTTGCGCGTTTCAACCCTTGACGATCACACCACCACGTTATCCTGAAACGTCGGTTGCTAATTTTTCAGTGCCACGGGACCGCATACCATAATAACAAATACCTGTTACAGTGTTTGTTGACAGAATAACCGGGCACGGCACCACGAACAAGAAAACATCACAACACGATTGGTTTCTTACTTCGTTTCAATCACACTTGAAGGCATGCTAACCTACGAACGCAATATCAAAATATTTTCTTAGTCAAAGCCCGCTCCTAACAGTTCTGCCACATTCCGTCGCGCTGACTTACTTACGGATGCGGACTGCTGGTGCTTTCCTGGGTTCTGTAACCTCTCCGGTGCCCGTGCGTTAGGGCTGCACATTTCTTGTGTCCATTCTGCTCTTGTTACATGCAGTGCATTCGAGAGTGAAATTATTAGCCTCCCGGAAGTGCTTCCTGGATAATAAACCAAACGATCAACATTTTGGTCACTTTTATACATGCGACACTCAGAGGATGCAGATTGTAAGATGGGGAAAATAGGAAAGCACGAAGTAGGTCTATATACCTGATAACGTTACATCGTAGATGATGAAGAATGGGTGGGTGTCAGCTGGACAAAATATGACCCTAACAAGACATGAAATGTACGTATAACGCAACATTGAGGCGCGTTCCTGCAACAATTGTTGTAGTGGAAAAGCAATGAGTATTGCACAACCTAAGTGTATTTGTAGCCTTAGGTACCCAGCATGCAATGCGCACGCGCCATATTGTATTCTATATGCTGCCCCACTCTACAAAATTTTTCCACGTTATCTCATAAATGGCACGATTTTCGACAAAAAGTTATTGAGCACAAAACGCGTGTTTCGAGTTTTTCTACAACTTGCGTCTGAAACATTTTTCATTCTAAGAAGAACTGAGCGAGATATGACAAAATTTATGTATTGGTCTTTATGCGAAGTATCCTTTATTCTTGGTCGAATTTAATGAAACTTGAATTTTGTCAACAGACACTCGAAAAATAATCAAATATCAAATTTCATGAAAATCCCTCCAGTGGGAGCCGAGTTGTTCCATGTGGACAGACAAACGGACGGACATGACGAAGCTAATAGTCGCTCTTCGATATTTTGCGAACGCGCCTAAAAACGAATAGAATTGTAAAAGCTGTACCTTGCTTTATGTTGTGAACACGAGTTATGTTGTGACCACACGTTATGTTGTGACCACACGTTATGTTGTGACCACACGTTATGTTGTGACCACACGTTATGTTGTGACCACACGTTATGTTGTGACCACACGTTATGTTGTGACCACACGTTATGTTGTGAACACACGTTATGTTGTGACCACACGTTATGTTGTGACCACACGTTATGTTGTGACCACACGTTATGTTGTGACCACACGTTATGTTGTGAACACACGTTATGTTGTGAACACACGTTTCTGTGGCAGAACAGAGGGAATTACATTTTGAATAGACACGAATCTGAATCAGTTTCTATTTAATAATTTATTGTTGACTGATTCAATTACTGCTGTAGCACAGTCTTAACGTACTGTGCTACTTTATTAATACGCTTTCTTAAGTAAATTCTGTCAGTTTTTAAAAAGACGTAAATATATTATCTCACTGAAGCACAGCGGTTGCTGCAGTTGCCAACTGTTGAAACATCAAGAAGTACAGCCCTTTATCGACAGTGTAATTATGTGCTTCGTGAGATATTCTGCATTAAGTAGGCCTAGTCACGTTTGTAACGGAAAAGTGGTGCGTTTATCGTGATGTATGAAGTGGGGTTTTGTACGTTGTATAGGCAAAATTCATACTCCGAAACAGTGCACAACTTATTATTTTATACTGGCTAAAATCAGAATTTGAATGTTAGAGTGTTCTGTCTCTAATCCTTTAAAATATTTCCATATTGAACTATCTTCACTGTTTTCAAGTTTACCCGCTAAAGTCTGCCATTACACAAGTCACAAAGTTTACAAGAATTTTAACACCGAACCTTTATATATGTCTAACTGCTAGGCGATTCTCATTCTCTCTCAGCAATGACCCATTGTACTTAAAATTTGTCGTTCTCAACAAAGAGATAATTTTTTTTTCAAGAACATTAATATTCTTTGCCCTAAATTCATCTCATAAACCTAAATACTCTGCAGATGTTCAGAGTCATCAATTTCAGTCCTTTAAGGAATTTCAAGTTTGTACTAGCCATTCTGTGAATACAGAGTAGGAAAAGATTTGATTCCGGCTTTGTAACTTTACCGTTGCACCGCGCATTTCGTAGAGTCATTTAATCAGCACACCAACTAATGCGCATACATAAAATTTGTACATTAAAACATTTAAAATCGCTCCAACATGTTTCGATCCTAAGATCATCTTCAGGGAGCTACACTGTTCCTTGCTAAAGTCACATTTTTAAAAACACTAACTGATTAATTTCCTTATATTAACTTGGTGCTGTGGCAGCATGTCTAAAGTCAGTCTCAAGCGGCATAACACACGACACCCATAGTCAGGAGCATTCTCAACAGCGTACGACTTACACAATACGACATGCTGCCACAGCACCAAATTAATGTATGGAAATTAATCAGTGAGTGTTTTTAAAAATGTGACTTTAGCAAAGAACAGTGTAGCTCCCTGAAGATGATCTTAGGATCGAAACATGTTGGAGCGATTTTAAATGTTTTAATGTACAAATTTTATGTATGTGCATTAGTTGGTGTGCTGATTAAATGAAGGCAATGCCATTTAGAAGGCGAAGACCAAATACGGGAGAGCAGTATTCAGATGGACTTACGGAAGTAGAATGAGCTGGCTTGGGTTGGATTTCTCAGGACCGGGACAAATGTTTTAATGTAAACATTTTATGTATGTGCATTAATTGGTGTGCTGATTAAATGATCCGACTTTGTAGTTTTCTTCGTTTCTTGTAACAAAAAATGCACAAAATAAGAGAGTTATTTATGTAACTCTTCCAATACTACACTTAAACCGAATTACATCCGAAGAGTAAACTCGTACTGCGCAGTAAACTTTCCTTTTCGGTTACAAAACCCAGTCGGTTAGAACTGTATACGGTAGAAACTGTAGCTTATTGTAATATACATATGAATTACAGAAATACATTCTATGAGCGGAATATAGGATTTTTGAATGTTAAAGCTCTTGACGTATGAAGCAACTACTGCTAGTTTTTAAATGTTTAACTACCATACAACTTTCATGAAAATTGAAATATGAAGTTAAAGGAAGGTTTCCTTCTGAATAAAGTAAAATTATGAACACACACACACACATATATATATAAAGTAAAGTGATCCCGTTACAGACCCGGTGTGACCCAGAGGGTGGGTAAAGGTATAGCTCTACTCTTCCATGACAGCGGCACTAGAAGGGGGTGAGTGGTCAGCAGCACTTCCTGGCCGCACTTTATCCCCGGGAAAGACGAGGTACCCATTTTACAGGAGGCTGGGTGGGCCCCAGGCCGGTCTAGACGGGCGGAGTATCTCGTCCCCACCGGGATTCGATTCCGGACCGTCCAGCCCATAGTCAGTCGCTATACCGACTGAGTTACGAACAGATATATATGACAATGGAAACACCTAACACGGTTTTGGTCACGTATCCATATTTTAACGTTTTAAGCGTTACATAAACTTATGTCAATAGGACTCTTTCTTTTTTTCTCTTTCCATTTCATCTTTAACCCTTAACCTGCTAAAGTGGAGAATAAGGTGAGCTCCTAATAATGCCAGCAAATGGCATATGAGATTTAACTCGGAGTTTAAAGGGTTAATTAAACTAACTTTAGTCCACGGAAAAAGTAGCATATATATATATAATGGTTTACGTGTTAGGAACCTCTTCCATTTATCAGAGTCTTCAGTTGTGGAAGACATGACTGTATTTCAGTTATTAAATATCAACACACTTATTTCACGGCCTCACAGAATCAAAGATTCCGAATTCTGTGTATGGTGTAACAGGACAACAGCCAGTGCTGTCAGCTGCATGTAGTGTGCTCTCATGCGCAATATTCCATGTCCGGTAGCGTATGTTAACAGGAAGGACGCAGAAGCTTGTGAAGTTTCCAGAAAATAAATGAAGATTTCTACAGTAACTCAGACGATTATTTGAGCGTCGCGAAAACCATTAACGCTCTAAATAACTGCGGCCGGCGCCACTCGCGGCGCCCCCTTAAATTACACGAAGGATAAAGCAACAGTGAAACAAATGACGTTCGGGCCACAGTGACAATACGCAACCCGTTGTCTGGGAGCAAAACTGATGACCGTTCATCGATTCATAAAATTTATCAAGATTTGATGTTTGTATGACCGTGCATCACTGATATAATAATATAAACAACCAACCAGATGCAACAATAACAATTTATTGATAATTTCAATCAGCTCAACATGTTTCGGTCGAAATTATCGCCCGAAACATGTTGAGCTGATTGAAATTATCAATAAATTGTTATTGTTGCATCTAGTTGGTTGTTTATATTATTATTTTGTCAAGATTGTTTCTTTCTTTTCGTCCTTCTAATTATACTTAATTAATTAATAAGTTAATTAGATTCTTCTATCTGCTAATTTACGCCTTTCGTTCCTTGAGATCTTCTGACTTCTCAAGTTTACTTGTTCTTTCTTTCTTTCTTTCTTTCTTCATTTTACTTGTCTCATCATGCTTTCGGAACTCTTCCTTCTTCCATCTTAGTTTTTGGCTATTTAATGGCGCTGTCAATAGCTCAGGTTACAAACTACTTAATGACAAAAGGACCGAGGGTAAAAATTAACTAAGATCAAGTGCAAACAAGCAGATCGCTTATGAAGTACTGCCATTTACCAAAATCTCTCCGGACAGCCTGTCTGCAAAATTAAATACGTGAACGTGATCTTCCGAGTACGAAGCAGGCATGTGACCTCGGCTTCCGGGAATTAGTTTCTTACGTTCTTCATTTCCCTTCTTCCTTCCTTTTCTTCAGTTTTTGTGTTCTTTCATTCCTTTCAGATCCTCTTTCAAATATCTCGACTACAGTCCTCACGATACACACAAATGAATTTCTGTCATTGTTCTAACCCCAATTTTTACAGATACGGTTACGTACTCCAAGTGGCAGAGATATCCGAACCAGTCGGTATTTATAGACTATTTGAGAGGTGATCATGATCCGGTAATAAACAAAACCTCGATTTTTGTAGTTTGAATTTATTTCTAGGTAGAAGCACCAAGGGTTATCTTGGCCGATCACAGCTTCAGGCGTGGCTTTTCAAATTTTTCGTTGAAATTTTGACGGATTATCATAATAATAGTAGAACACTACCTAATAATTTATTTTAAAGAATGGAAGAGGTGAAAGGTCTTGAGATAAACAAGAAAATAAAGCAGGTTTTCTAAGCCTATTAGAAGTAAAACAGTACTAAGTAAACTGTCTTCATTCCACCGCTGCAGCGAAATGAAGGCTGTCAAGCCACAGAAAATACTATGAAGTATGAAATCTGTGGTTTCTACGAAAATAAAGATGTGAAATTATATTTTTGTTTCCGTTACGATATCGTGTATTTTCGATCGTGGTTACCAGCATTTTGGACAAACTCTCTGCCTCCACTTTATACCCTGTAGACGTAAGTAGCAGCTTTGTCAAAAATGTTCGTAACCATTTACGAAACAGCACGATGTTACAAACGAGAAGACAACAACCATAAAATCGCGAACAATTCGAAGCTCATTTTTTTAAGTCACCCATACTGCGCATTTTCGTACGTTCATTATACCAGTTGACGTAAGCACTCAATACAAAGCAACAAATTTCACGTTCACAGGGCCGTGCATCGTAATATATTTCTATAGTAAAACCAACAAGATGCATCAATGTCTCAAATTTATTTTATTTTGGAATGACACTCTACATGTTTCGGACGGTCTTTCCGTCCATCATCTGGAGTTAAAGACTGTACATACTGCAACAGGCATATGTTAAACAGATACTGCTGTCTGCTTGCTAGCAAGCAAGATACTACTGTCTGCTTGCTAGCAAGCAGTCAGCAGTATCTCTTTGACAAATGCCTGTTGCTGTATGTACAGTCTTTAACTCCTGATGATGGACGGAAACACCGTCCAAAACATGTAGAGTGTTACTCCAATAAAATAAATTTGAAACATTCGTGCATCTGGTTGGTTTTACTATGGAAACAATGCAACAAATTACGAATTACAGTTCATGACATTTATCAACTTCCTACAAGTTTAGACATAGTAGTGCCACAGTTAGAGATGTGGAAGGAACAAAGCAATACAGGGGTGTGAATTCTACAATTTTACTATTTTAATGATACTATCGAGGACGATAAACGCCTGGATAGGCGTGTCGAACTTTTTTATTTCTTTTCGAATAAACTCCCTGATGATGGCACTCTAGTGCCGAAACATGGTACTTGTCATGAACGGTACTTCATGGTTTGCATTTTATTGTATTTATTGAGCGCATTCTTCGGTTGAAACTTTGAACTGAAAGCTCAGTATTAAGAACAGTAACTTTACTTTCCATTCCGGACACAACTGGGTTAACGAGTGACAACTGCAACGCGCTTTAGTTCCGAACTAACTTTGCGACTTTTACGAGCCTCAACAAATTGTCCTTTCGGAAAATTTACTTTTCTTGTAGTACCAGTAAAACTCACAATATTTACGTCATTTTGTAGATGATGAATACTGAACTGGTAGGTGTGCCGAAGGAAGCAGGTATGGTCTAATTTATTGTACTATCCTGGCACTTGCCTCGAAGAAATGTGAAAATCAAATAAACTCCCGTCAGCGTGGTTAGCCTCCAGACTGATATTCGAACCTGGGACCTCCGGAATACAAGTCGGAATCTGTATCAGTTCAGATAATGTTCACAGTCTTTCGACATTTGCTGAGAGACTGCGATGCTTATAGAAGAAAAAAAGCATTTCCAGAAAACGGATTTCTTTGGAACATCAGTAACTGAATTCATACTTCTTATGTTCTGTATCAAAACACTCAAAGAAATTATATCTTAGATGAGACACTTTGTAACAATACAGTCAAGAGACCACTATCTTCTCCCCTTAAGATTTTCCTTTCTTAGAATAAGAGCAACCAAATAAAAATCTACATATAATCCACACAATATTCAATTGCCAATGTGATATATGCCATTGTTACATTAAAACTGGTGCCCGCTGCCATCACTAACCGACGCTGTCGCCATGGGTTCAGAGTTGCTCACAGGGGATGATAGGTGGTGGTTGAGGTGGGGTTGGGAGTTTGCAGACGTCAGGAAGGATGTAGAATCTCTACTTCCGGAACGCGGTCGAATCAAAAGCAAAGTAAAACGCCGAGAGACGCACAATTATCGGTCGGCGAATTCGCTGCGCGTGCAGTGGAGCATGCAGCGCAGCGGTACAAGTATCCAAATCGATTGTATCGAACGGAATAATCAGAATTACTCAGCCAATATTTTCCCTTGAAGTCAGCGGCAAACCTGAATACACATTCTCGTTTCCATCCGTCCTGTGATCTAATCACGGACAGACAGCGGCAAGTGGATACAGAGGGTTAACATCTGGACTTGTAGTAGGAAGGTACTGGTTTCGAATTTCAGATGATTACACTTAAGTTTTCGTAGCATTTTCACTCTCCGTCCATGCGAACGACGTGACAGTGCAGTGAAGTAGGCCACGACATCTACATTCCAAAATCGTAATCAAATCCTCATTTGCGACAGTTTTCTTTCAACAGTTGCGTAAAGTAGAAAAGTTGAACCAGTGTTTTAAACAAAACAATATTGAATGAATTAACTGGACAGAGCTGCATGAAAATTATTATTATTATTATTAGTAGTAGTAGTAGTAGTAGTAGTGGTAGTAGTAGTAGTAGTAGTGGTAGTAGTAGTAGTAGTAGTAGTAGTAGTGGTGGTGGTAGTAGTAGTGGTGGTAGTAGTAGTAGTGGTGGTGGTAGTAGTAGTAGTAGTGGTGGTGGTGGTGTTGGTGGTGGTGGTGGTAGTAGTAGAAATAGTAGTAATAGTAGAAAGAGTAGTAGTAGTAGTAGTCGTAATCGTAGTAGTAGTGATGGTGGTAGTAGTAGTAGTAGTGGTAATAGTATAGTAGTAGTAGTAGTAGTAGTTGTAGTAGTAGTAGTAGTAGTGGTAGTTTTAGTGGTGGTGGTGGTGGTACTAGTAGTATAAGTGGTAGTAGTAGTAGTGGTGGTGGTAGTAGTGGTGGTTGTGGTGGTTTAGTAGTAGTAGTAGTGGTAGTGGTGGTGGTAGTAGTAGTAATAGTGGTAGTAGTAGTAGTAGTAGTAGTGGTAGTAGTAGTAGTAGTAGTAGTGGTAGTGGTGGTGGTAGTAGTAGTAATAGTGGTAGTAGTAGTAGTAGTAGTAGTAGTAGTGGTA
>Ga0123354_10003815_pt1 | contig 21043 bp, 10 predicted proteins | sample TergutLab28metaG_2_FD_97872 | JGI IMG/M metagenome (GOLD analysis project Ga0123354, IMG submission 97872) | Labiotermes labralis P4 segment gut microbial communities from Petit-Saut dam, French Guiana - Lab288 P4 | ecosystem: Host-associated > Arthropoda: Insects > Digestive system > Gut ... | reverse complement strand
TTGGGTAAATGTTTTTACTTTTTTAATTCTTCCCCCCCCCCCCCCTTTTCTTTTTTACTGTAACTAAATTCTTGCATATTTGGATTTGATTCTTTTGTTCAAGAAATTAGCTTGCACAAAAATCATGTCTGCAAGGTGCCCTCCATTTTTCTCAAGTCAGCATGAAAATTCTCTTTCACCTTCTGGTCATTCATGGAGGTTTGTTGAGTTGTTTTCATCGCAGTAGTGGTAATTCTGCTTTTACAAACCCACTCAGTTAAAACTGACCTCATGCAATGTAAGTAACATGTCTACTAACAGAGGTTCTTGCTGTGTCAAGTCCTGACAGAACCATAGATGGTTCGCTTGTTCCTGCTAACTCATTTACTTCATGATTTGCATTTTGTTTGATGAAAAGACAGGTCAAGATGAAGAATCTAGTGTAGACTTTGACTTGAAAGGTTCGGTGATGCATGTCTCCTGGCAGAACGAGGTGGACTTCACTGAATGTAGCTCTAACCCCTTCCGCATTTTCTGGTTTGTGCAAAGTTCTCATAGGCCTAGTTTCTTTAAGTCCTGCACCAATGACACCACATATTCACCCATGCAAGGGTTTTTCGTGTTGGAGTTGGTCCTGTGGCACAATCATTACCAAACTCATGTTCAAATGCTTGTTGAATGTCTATGATGGAGTTATTTCTTACAAAACACTACTGCAAATGTGTGCTGCTCTACAGACCAGTCTGCCAAATGTTACTTTTCCATTGTTACTGATAAAAAAAATCTCTGTTGTACGTAGATACACAATAATACCAACTTTTAAATGGGCGATCTCCTGTGCCTCACCCTGTATTAAATACGCCTGCTTAAGAGAATGGACTTAGTCCAACATAACTGCAGTGTTAAAGTTTGTTGTCATTTGTAATAATATGAAATCTGGCAGCAAATGTTTGTGTATAGCCATGGCATAACTTATTACAGGACTTTGTTCTTGAAGCAGATAACAAGAATCTTAATATAAATGCTCATTGTTGTTGTATTTGATGATTATGACATATTAAACTATTAAACAAAACTTAACCCTTTACCACTTACGTGTACTGCATTGTACCGTGATCACACAAGTTTATTTTGGAGTGAATGCCCTTTCTTGTACTCTCTTTTTAATGTATAGAACATCAGGGGATATTTAATTTTACTATGTTCATTTAAGTTTGGCATGCAGTGGTGCTTAACAGTGAGTCATGCTAGTCAAAGGAAGTGGTCATATCAACATTTCATTAATCCGTATTTGAAATATTATGTTTAATTTTTGAACATTTCAGCAAATATTTGTTAGCATTTTCCACATGTTGAAAACTGACATAAAAAGAGTTAAAATGCTCTTCCTCTATCAACTTGTATTAAATTCTAAACACATTTTGCCTGGTCTGGTCTTGTGTTAATTAATGTATTACTAACACTCTGGATTCTTTTTAAGTTTGATTCATTTATTAAATATTATTTGTTTATAGCGCAGTTTGCCAGGGGAAATACATTGTGTATAGTGAATTAAAATGGATGTGGATTTTGTTAACACTATCTCTGTATATCACTACAGAGCAGTTTAATATAAACAAAGCTTGTACAATGTACATTATTTCACAAAGTGGTGAAGTGTTCATACTTGAAGCCCACTTTAGTATTAGACAATCATTGTTTCAAACAGAACACATTTACTGTGAAGGAAATGTAAATAACATCAATTATGTGTTTTTTATATTCTGACTGTATTCAGATTTAATCTAAAGTTGTAGTTTGGAATTGCAAAGTTCATGTCCAGTTGTGTGGTTTAAGCTTTTCATTGGAGATTTTATATAATTAAAGTAAAGATAACCCTTTGCTTGTTACATTTCAAATGCTGTTGTGCATTGTATTCAGCCCAGTATTGAGAGGTATGTAAATTTGAAGTGGGCCTTTCCCTGTGTTTGAAGGGGCAGGACTGTCTTCTTTTATTACATTCTCCTACATTGGGAGGAGTCTTTTCTGTAAGTAAAATATAATGAAAAGACATTAGAGAGTGAAAGCAGATACAACATATAATCACAGTCTTTAAATATCTGTAATGATAATGTAAGTTATTGAAGTCATTATTTTTTAATTTTTCAAATACTTAGAATCATGGCATTTAAGGGAGTCACCTGTATTGAAGAGCCATATGGAGAAAGGACACTTGGAAAGACTTAAAGTTGATGCTGGGGTACAGGGGAATTATCAGATGGACTGAATTGAATTGGGATACATGCCATCCAAGAATGGTGATGTGACACTAGAAAGCATTTGGATTCTAAAATAGAAGGTAGTTAGTACTCATGTAATGAATACTGCTTTTTATTATGTGTCTAGCTGATCTAGTCTCTGTGCCATATTCCTGTTAAAGTAACACATGAGAACACTTGACTAAGCTTAGAAGAATAATGTGTCCTGAGATGTGGTACTGTGTGATCTCCTGCCCTGATAGTAAGGCAAAATAGTGATCTGAAACTTTGCCAGATTTCTACCAAACCACATGGTAACTTATGCAAGAAGACAGTATTCTTCATAGACATTGGTGCGGGACCTTTATCTCACAACAAAGCCTGTCTTTAGTGCTGCATAGCTGATTGTCCTGCCCACCATCCTTCTGCTGATGTTTGTAAGCTATGGTATCAGCCAAGTGACATCACTGTTCATTTTTAATAGTTTCATGTGGGGACTAGTTTGGCTGTTTATATATTTGGGTTAGATGAAGTACTTGTAATTTTGGGAAATAGGCAGTTTATGTATATGGAAAACTTGCCCTCTGCAGGTTTTCTGTTAAAGTGCATTTTACCTTCGGTTACTGTTTGCTGGGACAAGAACCAAAAACATGTGGCATATGTAAGATATAAAATTATAAATTTATCATGTAACGAAATGTACCATTTTTTTAATCATAGCTGAAGATTAATTTTGTCCTTTCGCATTACTAAATGCAGGTCAAAATGTTTCTTGTGGTGATGGTATGGCCATGGTCTTTGGTAGCAGCTTACCCAACTGACCTGCCATAATGTCGTAAAATATTGCTTATATTCTGTAGATGAGGTGCTAGACTGCAAGAGTTTAATTAACTCAACAGCAATTTTCCGCAGCGATCATTTACATTAAAGTTTGAGTGTTGATGTAAGTATGAATGGATAACCAGGTTCATTATTTCAGAATTTACATAGGTTTTGGACATCAGAAAGTCTCTCAGTTCAGGTTGTTAATTCTTTCTTCATTTGTCGTCATTTCCCACATCTGTAGGTGATTGATGATGTGAACTTTAATTTGATTATAACAAATCCAAATGGGTCTACTTTTTTCTGTGAGTCAGGATTGATTACAGATTGATTGATTATTCATACATTGTCTTCAGAAAAGGATACAAACTTTTGTTCTATAAAATGACGTTACAAGCTGTGTCAGAAACATGGTAATGCAATCCACTTTTTCAAATGCAACCTTCAAACATCAAGAAATAACTTTATATAGTACATGCTGACTTTCTAGCGCTTTTAATTTTCTTAAATGTAATAATCATTACTCTTGTATGATGTTTTGATTTATTTAGCAAACAAACAAGGAGAACTTGCAAAGATATTTGAACCCTCTGAAGCCTGGTGGTTATTGTAAATACCACTAGGTGGAACACTAAAAACTGGATTTTACCCACAGAGTGTATTTATGTGTTCCATGTGATTCTTGAGAATAAATGTTCATTCCCCATACAGCATTCACCAGTTGGTCTTTGTAGCCGCAGCACATTTTGTTTTCCATGAGATACAAACTGAACCTTTATTGTATACTGTTACTTTTCTATCGATTGCTCCTTGACTTCTATAATAGCATGGCTTTGTAAGGTTCTCAGGTTTCACTTGTTTGTCCTAGTGAGAGTACATGTAGATGATGATCAGAATCATTGGTGGCATGACACTTGGGATGGGAACTCCAGAGTACATGGAGGAAAACCTGTCTCAGTGCCACTTGGTTCATCACAGATTTCAAATGGACTGGCCCAGCATTAAACCTGGGCCTCAATGATAGGAGACAAAAATTAGTCTACTTTGTGTACAGGTGTTCAGTGTGTGCCAAATAGAGAACATCATTCTTCTATTCGGAAGACCAGATGGTGAAACTGGTAAAGGGCAACAGTCGCATTATTGTGAGGAACCATGCAGAACACACAAATACAATCTAGGCAAAGTGCACAGTTTCCATATACAATGTACTATGTATGTGCATTTTTTTAAATAAGTCTTATTATTTGAGGGAGTTTTGCTTGAGTTAGAAATGTTGAGAGAGAACAAACAGTTGTATTACTGATGTATGTGTACTGTTTTGTCATTGCAGGTGTATCTCCTGCCAGCCATTGTAATGTATACTTGATGTTCATACATTTGACTGTGATGTGTCTGCCCAAAGCACACATAATCTTGCACAACATTGCTCTTGATGGTTTTTAAAGAATCCCTACCATTCAGAAATATTGTGTAAGAGAACAGTATTAAGCAGAGATTTATACATTTTAATGTGTAACTTGGTAATGAATTAAGTGGATTATATGAAGCACATTGAAATCCCAAAGGTACATTTGTGTTGTGGGCAGGTGATGATGCACAGAATATTTTTCATAAACTTGCTGTTTCCTGTGACAAAAGGGCTTACAGATGCCACACAGGATGTTTTGGTTTGACAGTTGTTAGATACATGAATGGAATAGAACTTGGGACATGTAGGCATACTCGTATATGGGAGAGTATTACAGTTGATTCAAATGTGGACTAGATTCATGTGATTCTGATAACTTCAGTGGAAGGCACTTATGAACATTCCTAATCTTTTGATTCTGCAGATGGTGGTGTATTTCATTTATCACCTGAATGCCTATGAATCAGTTGCATAGCTTGGGGGGGGGGGGGGGTGTGAGGGGGATAAAAACCCCCCCCCGGGTAAAACAAAGGGGGGGGAGAGTGATGAAGTAACCCCACATGGTACAGTCAAAGGGGAGACAAAAAGTGGTTTTCAAAATGATGGAAAAATAACTTGTTAAGGTTCCACTCCCCCCCCCCAATGTGTATACAACAATTTTTCAGTTACTTGGCCTGAGAGAGAGAGAGAGAGAGGATGAGATCAAACCAGCACATATTTTTTTGATTCAAGTACTTTACTTGTACTTAGTGTTCTACAGAATTGGTCCCCATAGATGCTTGTACAGCTCAACAGCAACAGTTTTACACATATATTCTTGTAATGACAGGAAAATAACTACACATACAATTTCCAGAATAACTAATGCCCTGTTCCCATTATGGGGACATTCATGATCAGGGAAAATATTCCTTCACCCTTGACTGTATTTAAATTCAACTGTTTGTAACTATATTGTGCCTTGACTGTGATTACCATTGTGATGCTGCAAATGAAACACGATGAAAAATATTTGACCAGCTGTTGATGGGAACATGACCGTCCCTGAAGTGTGAATTTGGCATTACTATACTCACATAACAGTATGACCACATACCACTGTATAAGGCAGGGGTGCAAAACTCTCCACCATCAAGTTGCTGCAGTGACTGACGTTTGTATGGTGGCACCCAATAATTGTGGGTACTCAGTATGGAAAAGCTTTTGAGGTGGCTCCCAGCTTTTGGAAAATTTGTGTACCACCAGTATGAGTCGTCATCACATGCCCACAGCTGGCATCTAATGCACTGTATTAACAGCTTGTATTGAACATTTAAGCCAATTCTAACTAATGCTAACATGCACAGTGTGAACTGAGTCATTCATGATTTCAGACTTCCCCCATTGGTATAAATGAGATGTAGACTCTTCTGGGATGTTACACACTGTAGATTGGTAGTTAGTTACCAACAGTTTGGGACAATCTATAGGTCCCATCTTCAAGAGGCAAGCAAAGACCCTTGAAGATGGGACCGATAAGTTGTACAGAAACATTGGTAACTACTGTTCCGTGTTACAGAAAATCCCAGAAGAGCTAAGACCTCAAACTGAGTTTATGTTTAAACTTGCATTCCTGGTTGCTGGCTGTGCTGCATCTGGGGACAGAATTAACACATTTTGTTTTATGAACTGGCTTGGTACAGTTCACAGTACCATAAATCAACCATTTTGAAGTTTCGATTTCTTTGGTCTTCATTGTAAAGGTATTGCTTCCTTTTTTTAGACAAGACATCCCCATTATGTATTGATCTAATAATTAATAGATTGGTATAATGTAGTGTAATGAAGTGTAACAAAACTTTATTACATGAACTTTTAAGTCAAAGCCTGAAGATGGCTTCTGGAAGCTGAAACATGTTGCAGTGTTCTCTTAAATGTCCATGTAATGAAGTTGTGTTACACTACATTATACCATTCTATTAATTATTGCTTCCCTGGTTTTTAGGAACATGAAAATAGCCATGCTTATCACTCTGTATCTGTAGCATGGGAAATTTTGGAATGAGGCTCAAACAAAAGTCTGAATAACCATTCCTAGTAACATGTTGCTAAAGCAGCCAAAGAGTGGAGAGATTCTTGAGCCTCAACAGAATTGCCTCTTTAAGGTCACCAAGAGTCACTGGCCAGTGATCGCAATCCAGGAAATTTCTGGCACTGTTATAGTGTTTGATCCTCCTCTGAGACTATTATGACTTAGTTTATGGAACACCAGTTTTTCATACCCTTTTCCAGATATTCAGACTGAATTGATTAGTCTGTTTGGAGCAAGAGAGCATCAGACCATTATTTCATTAGTCTGTAAGGTCAGGTACTATATGATATTTCATATGACTTCAGATAGTGCACAAACACACACATGGCTGAGTGGTAGCAAATTGTGAGATTTGTTGAAATTAGCATGCCTGTGTGCAAATCAGGGAAGCTTTCATTCACCGTGTTGTCAAATCTGCTGAGATAATTACAGTGGAATAGCAAAGAAACTGGAACAAGACAGACTGAGTCTGGAAACTGCAAGGTGCCTGTTATGTAACAATCGAGCAACAATGGTTGGTCACTTTGGTCACAAGCCAATATCAGATCCAAATCAGCTGGCAGTTTTTGTACCTCACAAGTCACTTTCTCAGTGTGGTTGGTATTTTTGCCGCTGATGCGAATGTCTTGGGCATTGACTGTGGATCATTTAATAATCTATTTTTCTTATTCAGGCCACTGATTAGGTGTTCTTAAAGACTCTCAACATTAGAGAGAAGTGCCATCCTGGTAATAGCAGGAACTCAAAATCTGTTTTAGTGAATGCCTTTGCAAGTCAATGTGAAAAGTGATTGCTGCATTTTAATGGCTGCATGATACTCTGAAGTGCTCTGCACTTTAAGATGCAGCTGTAATCCTAAATATTAATGAAAAGTTTGAATTGGTAGCTCTGCTAAGATGCAGCTGTAATCCTAAATATTAATGAAAGGTTTGAATTGGTAGCTCTGCTGTTCTTTGGGTTAGAAGTTCTTGCATCTATTGATCAGTTGCAGATATCTTTGCAGGTTATAGAAGTAACTTTCCATCGAGCACTGAATCAACTTGGAAGTTTGATTAATGTATACAAGAACTGGAAAAATGAACTCTGTACCACAGCCATATTCAAGCTGAAGATTTGTGCAGTGAATGGGATGTTACAGTAGACAAATTTAAAAAAATTATATATACAAATTCCAGTCTGGTTTCACAGATACCATGTTCCATGTTCCCAGGGGAACTGATTTTATAATTTCATTCAATAATTTATGGTGTAACCATATGGCAATTAAAAATTTTCCAAACAGATAAGACAGGCCCATTGTGTCAGAACATTTGTTAGCATTCAGTGTTGTTGCAGGTTAGTTGTTTGCAGAAAGGCTTGTCATGTATTACTTTCTGAACTGTATAGCTTATATCCAATGGTAGCATGACTGTGAAAGGGTAAATCATGATAATAGTGCATTTTAACAGATGCTGTAAATTTGCTTGGAAGGACTTGAGAAATGCTATGAAAAACATGTCAGGATAACCAGGTTCCAGACCAAGAATTGAACTTTGGACCTCCCAAATACACAGCAAGAGTGCTAACCATGCATTTGTGTCCAGCAATTAGTAGGAGCTGAACTGCCTGCTGTTACTGGCAAATGGGAACCAGGCTACTTTTTCTTTGGCAGTAGAGTCAAGGTTTGTTGAATAGCAGTAGGGCATTTTGTGGCAGGTTCTATTGCTGTAGCACAACACAAATGTGGATAAACACTGAAGCTTTGAGTGTTGTCCAGATACATAGTTCAGTTGCAGTAGGCTGTTACAATGGGAACTTCATATTTGGGCTCCATTTTGTTTGGCAAATTACACTCTTGTATGCAGACATTTATTTCCATAGACAATCAGGATGATTGAAATGACCCTAAGGAGTCAGTTTTACCTATGGCTGCAGAGGGGAATCAGTTAAAAAAAATGCGCTTACATGACACAGCTATTTCCCATATGAACATTAAAAAAAACTTAGAGTTGAGGTACAACTTGTGGTATTTTGGGCTATGACACTGTCTAATGTGGTAGGTATGTATGAAGGTTTCAGAGGAACCTGCTACCCCAGTCATCTGGGTCTCCAAATATGCAGGCAGCCACTTCATCCTTGATGATAGTAGCCATCTGCTGGGTTGCATTCTCACAAGACATGAGAACATGACCCAAATGAAAAAAGTTGTCATTAATTTTGTCATGTTTTTGTGTTTTAGTTGGTGTTGGTGACATAAAGAGAAGGTCTTGTCACCTATACACATACCTGCATGGAAGGCACCTACTGTCATATTTGTGACTGTTGCTGCAGAGTTGTGTATGCTACAGCCAACCCACAAACCAGAAGCTTCAGGAGTGGTGGGTTTGGTGGTGTGCCAAAGTACAAAAAAACCCTGTTGAATACTTTTAAATCTGTGTCTGTCTAAAGGGAATAATATTTAAGCAATTTTATAGATTGTGAAAAACCTCACACTATTTATTGAAAAGGCATACATCTTTCCATATTCTCCCAGTAGGCTGTCTTCAGTGTAACTTTGTTTCGGGTTTGAAGTGAGTAGTTTTAAACTAGCAGAATTCTACATGTAAGATACTGACTGCAAAGGAAAATGCAATATGTGTATATAGATTTCATCTCTTAATTCTTTAAGATGTTCTTATTTAATCAGATCAAAAAGACATTGTGGTTATATTTTTAAAAGTTTATGTGAAATGAACAAGTGTTGTTACGCATCATTACCCCAGGATGTTGGGGGATGTGTGGTCTTTGAAGGACCATGATTTAAACAATAGGTATTATACCAAGGTTTCACTGCTAGCCAGACTATGTAGACATATATTTTTTTAAGATATACAACTATAATATGTTAATTTGTGTGGGAAAAAAAGCATTTTGTCTCTTTTTATTGGATAGTATCTGTGAATCAGTGGTCAAGTTATGATTTCATCCCTCCCCCATCTTCCTCTTTTAGTTATATTTCCTTAATATTCTTAGGTATGGAGGTGCAGGTGGTGTACCAAAAAATGCTGAAGGACAGTATCACAGAAACTAAGTGTACTGACCATTGTATATGTAATACGAGTGCCTTGTGTGCTGAAATTATTATCGGGAGCATTTGTATGTTCCCGTATGATACATAGACAATGAAACAATAACAGTCATGAGTGTAGACTACAGGTCTGTAATACACTTCGAGGGATTTTATTTACAATTTTTTGAGGGGTCTGTTCCATATAAAAGAGTTCCATGACCCATTCTTCAAAATAATGTAGAAACGTATGTTATTATGGGATTGCTCCCACATGATAAATCTACATCAAATAATTTTTGTCTGTGCACTTTAATCCATCCATCTTATATCAAAATATTGACTTAACTGCCAAAAAAATGTCTCTTTGTAAAATGGATACAAGCATATCTGAAAATGTGACACATTCTGGTAAAATAAGATGTTCAACTTTCAGATGAAGTGAATGTGTTCTGTAAGGTAGTTGGTCAACTGTGAATGTATGCATTATACTTGTACTTGTGGTTTGTCCTTCAGTAATTACTGATGAGGGCAGCAAACAATGTTGTTCACTTGTTACTCATGCCGATGTTGCATGAATAGAGGTGCATTGGGAATTGTCCTCATATCAGATGGTTACATTTAAATTTCAAATAGTATTTGTTTTATGAAGTTTGATTTGGGACTGTGTTCATAATGTATTTGCTTTTATAAACATTTTTCACTCATGGGATTTCAGTGTCAATTTAAAGAAAATAATATCTCCATAACAGACAGAAAAGTAAAGAAACAGCATTGTGTTGTTTTGTCATGTTCTATATCGTGATGTTGCAGGGTTCTTGGTTTATTGTAAATGAAATTACACCTTACAGGAAATGTCAGTCATTTTATTCTACCAGCAGACTTACTTTTTTGCCTCCACAATAAAGACGGTGTTGTAATTTTGCTTATGTAAGTTACGGTCATAGTCGTACTTCACATTCAGGCAGCCTTTAGTGACAATTGTAACAACAGATGTATATTCCAGTAGAGTATATATACTTCCCAAATGCACTGTTGCTATTTTACATACCTCATTGGCCTTGATGTAAATTTATTGCAGATACAGTTCTGTTGCAAATCTGACTTCACTGCAGATATCCTACTGTGTGGAGTATAGTCTTTTTTTCTTTGTATTTCATTAAATAATAGCTGTATCAAAAATGTTACAAATAAAAGTTGTAGATCTTAATGAGATCTATATTTCATGTATGATGATCCATTTTTGTGAGAACTGATAAAAGTCTAATTTCAAATTCCAGTACAGTTGTGATTGATATGAACCAAAATTAAATTGAACACACAACTTTTAACTTAAACTTCAAATGTGAAGTTACATTAGAATTCATTAAATGGGCGGAGGGAGGGGGCAGGGATGGACATGACCACAGTTAAGTGCACCCATACAAGAAACACGTATCCTGAAGCTGCAGACATGAGGTAGCAGTGTTCAGCACAGAATTTCAAAATATCGTGCTTGGTTTGTGTTCAGATTTTGTGTCTAAATGCCAGTCTGGCCATTATTTAAAACTTGTTGATAAGTAAGTTTACTTGTGACTACTGGCCCATTGCCAGGTGACTGACTGAGTGGCCAATCGTGTATCTTTCTACATGAGGACTTCGACCATTTCCCAGAGGTTTTAACACTTAAAAGACATCTTCATATATAAATTCTGTTGATCCTCTCATGTCTAATTCTGTGCTGTGTGAATGGGTGATTGATGCCTGCACTTGGAGTTGGTGCCACATCCCAGAACAAGAGATCTTATGCCTAGTTCTTTGTCACATTTGAAAAGAATATTGTGGAAGTGGACTAAATGTGAAGTGTTACCCAATGCAGGCACACAACTGGTTTTTCTGATTCTTTGTGTGCATAAGCTGTTAATGATCACACATGAGGAAGACAAAATGTTAACAGTTCACAATTTACAGAAATAATTTTACATATGTTGATATGTAACCTACCACATATTCCTTAGCTGTTTTTATCTTCATTTGTATGCTCTAACAGTCTGAACCAATGAATAAATGAATGAATATACTGACTCTCAATATGTACAAGTATGTCCTTGTTCTTCAGTTTCTTGCAAGTTTTTCTTAAAGTATTATTTCATTATAAGTGTCTTAAATTACTTGAAAAGTGGCAGCAGACATACAGAAGAGTTCATTCATTTTTGGTTCCTTCCCCAGTAAAAGAGTTAAAAGATGTGATGATTATTTAAAGCCCATGTGATGAAAGTTACTACTGGAACCAAAATTTCCCCATCTCAGCATCCCAAGACTGCATTTCTTCTTGACATATCAGCTCCACATTCAAACAGAACAGCTGAAATCAGTTTCAAAATATGGTTATTCAGTTGATCTCAGTGTTGATTATGCCAGCTTTGTAAAACTGCAACACTTCGAAGTGTAGTGGTTGCTTCATTTCTGTTTCGTCAGTGTGGTTTCCATGGACTAAATATTATATTTTTGCCATTTCTTTTTATTTAGTGTTTAATTTATATTTACTATTAATATGTTGCAATTCTAAGTGAAACTAATACATTCTTAACGTGGTTTCGTGCCATATCTTCCTTGCTTTTTGTATATATGGAATAGTGTACAGGAACCTGCTGCCCTGTGAATCAGATGCATTAATAAAATCCTCTTTGCCTGTCATTATGGTATATCACATCTGGAAGTACTTACTTATACATTTAGTCTACCATCCTGTGTTAAAAATATGTCACATTTCAGGTAGAGGATTTGGCTTCATCCATTGGCTAAAAACAACATTAAATCTACTCAGTTTGGCCCAGTAAGTAAAGCTAGGCCAAGAGGCTGAGAATAGCTTTACCTGTTGGACGCAACTGAGGAGATTATAACCCCATTCTTAGCCTGAAGATAGGAACTCATCTGTCCCAGAAACATTGTATTTATGATTTTAACACAAGACAGGGACAAAGTACTTAAAGCACATGATTCCAGATGCTTTATGTCAATACATGGAATTTATATTTAGACACAGACGTTTGATGCGTGGTATATTTTTGTGATGCAGTGAGCAGGTACTTCGGTGCTTTCACTTGCATGATGCCCCCTTGAACTTGTCTGTATTTGTATTGGTAAAGTTACAATGAACATTTTTATAATAACTCGACATTTTTTTGTGTTTACAAAGCAGACTGAACTGCACTATCACTATAAGGATATTTTAATTTAAAATGATGTATGTCATATGATTTTAGAGGCCTGAGCAGTGTATTCAAAGTTACTCTGGGTTCTGTTTGTATTCATACTTACTTTCATTGTTGTAAATTGTTTTATTGTATGCAAGTCTTCTAGAATTTGAAGCAGTGAAAATGCTTATGGGTTCGTTAACTTTAAATTTTTTGGTATCACCCAACATGTAAACAAAATCAGTGATTTGGAACTCACACATGCAGGTATTAACTTGGCATGTGACATAAACTCCAGGAGAAGTACTGGAGAACTAAATATATGACAATGACTTGCAATACACATAATGCACATCCTTGATCTCATACATGGTATATTATTATTTTTTGTAATGGTCAGACAGCAGAACACAGAGGTTCAATACTGCACACGATCTTGAGCTAGTTTCACCCACATCCCATTCTCACGACCTGTTTCCTTCACATTACCTTCATCGCATCATACTGCCTCCTTCAACTTCCAACAGGTAAACAGACAAAAATTTTTCCTATGTAGTTACACTTCCAGACATAGATTATACTGTCCCTGGAGTAATCTGTAATACCTACATATTATTCTTTATGTTGTAACTTCTCCTAGCCAAATATTTTCCAAAGGACCTTGTTTCCAACTAGTTGTAATGTACATACTTCCATCAAGTGAGGGATTTCCATCTGAATTTTATACAAAGGTAGTAGTAGAAATATGTTGATCCTTAGTGTTTTGGAAAGCAGGTGTGACTTGAGCAGAAGCAAAATTAAATTCAATGTCAGCTCATAATTTATAGTGTAAGACAACCATGATATGAATTCAATGGTAATTATAGGTTATGTAAGCAGGTTAAAAAATGCTAGCTCTTGTTCTTCCACTCTGGAGGAAAGGAAAGTTTTTTGTTTATACGTCTTTAATACATTGTCACGCCAATATATATATAATAAAGAAACGGAATTAAAAACAAAGTGTCTTACGGTTTTTTTAACGTTCGATAATGGTTCAGTACATCATTGTCAGCACAATTAGCGGTCAAGAATTAGTCCAGTTGCCAGCCCTGTGGGCGATCGAAATTACAGCTACATAGTTCACAGTCGTCCCATAGATGTCACGCAGTTTTCCATTTATCACAGAATTAAAATCGATTCAATAACCCTGATTGAATAATGATACGCGGTATTTAAAAAAAAAAGAGAGAGAGACAAAGATAAGACGGAATAAAATCTGTCGTTCGTGTGTTTTAATTACTGCTGCTAATTATATTTAGTAATGAACTGTTTGTAAAAGTAAGTGGGTGTATCTATCTGCCCGGTAGTTATAAACCAAAATGTCCCCATTTGCTTGCATATCTGTGTCCGTCTGAAGTATGGTGGTGATGACTTACATGGTGGCTTTCGCTATTTGCCAGCATCTCAAGAGTGCGTACTATACGAATATGGAGGTACAGCTATATTCTTAAAGAAAATTGCGATAAATTCAAACCTGTTGCTTCCCTACTAATTCAAATTCGGCAACACAGTCAGCTACGTTCGTGTCACCATCGTCCCACGTTCGATTGTAATATAAACCAGGGTTTTCGCTTTCAATTTTTTTCTTTTTTCATTGTCACTGGCCCTGAAACTGGTGGATGAAACAGAATTGGTGAAAAACCCAGACGTCAGTTACTCATGTTGGACGTACTTATGGGACAACACGGGGCAGAACCCTGTTTTTCACTTTCTCTCATTTTGGTTCTTCTGTAGGTCACAAATTCGACAAATCACTGACTGATCTGTTTTAACCTCTGTACTGTAACAGTCACTCAGAGAACACGAAACTATACCTACTGCATCAGCGCCGGCAGGATCGTTAGCAAGGTAGCGCATACTACCTACACATAAAGTGACCAGATGTGTTAAGGATGCAATTACACAGAAGCCGGGAAGACTGATACTATTATTGACAGACACCAACCACGTAAGTCATTCTTAGACTGAAACTAGGAAATGTACGAAGTATAATATTGTTTCTGTAAAAGTTTGTTCTTTTATTTAATGAATATAAAAATTAAATTTTACCAATATCTGAAGGTGGTTAAAAGCTCCACCTTGCACCTCGCTGCCGTCGCACATAACCTATTGCAAACTGCACTAAAGCACAATGTTAATCCTTAACAATGACGTAACTATCATGACAACCTTGCTCATTTAATCTCATAGCAACCGTGGACGACCGCAAAACGGGGAAGACTCGTAGCTGAATATCGACAGTCTCGATTTCGGTAACTCAGATCAAGATCGATTGGTGATCCAAGCAGTTGCATAGAGTTACAATCTAAGCTTTCAGGGCGATTGAATCGAATAAAACTTTCTCAGACTAGCATCTGCGTCAGGGGCTAAACGGTGCGTAAAGCAACGTTTCGAAAATCACCACATTTCTAGTCATCAGGGAAACTGTATAACTATGATATCAGTTCGTGTCATATACTGTATACTGCCCGAACCCCTGGCTCAAGGTCACCACCAACTGTGAGCCACGGGTTCGAGCAGGATACGAAGCGGACTGACATTGCAGTTATACAGTTCCTCCCCTCGCAGGGTGGTTCTGGAAGCGTTTGTATACTCGCCGTTTAACAACCTTATGCAACTATTAGCCCGAGATAGTTTTAGTGAGTTGTATCGAGTGTTTGCGTTCTGTGTTTTCCATACTGCCCGTGTTTTGCTTTGTGTTTTACTTTGTGCTGCAGGAAGTGATAATTGGACATTATTTTCATAGATAAGACAGCCTTTTTTTTCCCATAAATTTTAAAATGCGATCGCTGGTGTACTGTGCTTGACTTTAACACGAAAGACTCGTGGCACATGCCTTCCTGTTGTGGTGAGGATTCACTTTTGTGGTACCGAAGTACGCGTCTCGCAGTTTTGCATCTTTATTGTCATCACATCTAAGTTTTCCTGGCCACCTCGTGGTAAGTATTATCCTGTAATAACATATACTTAGATTGTCAAATATAGCTTACAATAACTGTTTTACAATGTTACTAATCTTGATCGACAGGTTTCGATTCACTTGGTCCCCTTCGCGAGCAGCGTTCTTATGCTGTTGGAAAACCATTTGTTACATTATGTTTGTATACTTACGTAGAGTCAGATGGGGTTATTCTCTTCAGTTTATACGTTGTTGCCGTTGAACAAATTATTGCTTCATTTCTGTGAAATTACTGAAGTAATTATTGAACTGTCATATTAGTGTGCTGATAAGACGTTTTGAAGAATAAACAGAATTCGGTTATTTTTAAATTTCCAAAATTGACGTTTATAATATTCCCTCCCGTTCAGAATTTACCTAGCTAGTCTGGATGAATGAATACTATGATATATTAGACCTTACTCCGGGTTCTATAACGACAGTAAGTGATAAGCCCGTAATATGCCATTGCAGGCGAGGCGGGGGTGGGTGGTTAACGCTCCGGCAGCTTGACCAGTGAGAAATACCCGGTACCCATCGTCGAAGAAAATGTCGGGGGCTGAGTAGCCTACTTCCTAATCATCATAGATTGAGTTCTTATGGGACTTAACCACACCTTTTAAACAAGCGTCTGATGATGATGACGACGACGACAGTTCCTGTTTTCTTTACTATGTTAAGAAAATTTTAAAAAGTGAGACATGTAGAAGTAACAGCGCAGTGCCTGAAACAGTGCACTGCCTTTTATCGGATGGAGATTCTTACGACATTAGCGGTGTGGGCCTTTTCTCCAAACTTAGGGTTTTATGGGAATCAGATCTGAAGATACTGGTACAGCAGTGAAGTACTGTGTACTTCAGTTTCTAAAGTCCTTAAAGGGCTGCTTCCCAAACACAGAAATATAGGTCAACATTAACAGTTCTAGTTTGGTAGCAACTGGAGAGCAAAGTTTTTGAAAACTGAAAATGATTAAATATTTGAGGATAACTGGATAGACTGCCTGTTTGGGCGACTGACAAGAAATTTAGTGCCCATTCCAATGGTATAATCGCACGGTTTGCAGCATGGAAGTCGAGTAGATTGGATGTACATGCAGCGCGATCGTGATGGGCGAGTCTTACTTAAAAACATATTTGCTTCATTGTAATCCCAAAAGAAGATTAAAATTGCAGTATTTAATACATATATAAAATGATATCATTAATATTCACATTTACAGATTACAGCGATTTAATTCTTTACTTACAAAGGGTGCGTAGCAGAGATTGCTTCGGCCAGTGCCCTGCACTCTTCTCTTAGGGACGGCTCAAATGTGCAAGACCCTGATAACGGCGATGCCGCTGACGTCGAAACACGTATGACTGTCCATCTTTTATGCCGCTGGTAATTGTAGAATAAATAATGCATGAGAGGACCTGATATCACGAAGACTTGTGGTTTTTGAGCTCACCTTTTCTGGTGCTAATTCACGCCAGCCAGATTGCCCATCCCCCATCTGCAGTGACGTCATTTGACAATGTGTAATGGAAGTGTGAGGGATGTCACTCCACACTTTTAGGCAGATGTTACCTTAATCCCATATGCGATGCCTAGTACGGCCCGATAGAAGTGAAAAGCGTGCTTTTGAATTTTAATTCCAAAAGTGGGTCTGAATTTTGTAACACACTGAAAGCTAAATACACCCACAGATGGGATTTGGGGTTTATGTATCGAAATACTTGAATACACAATGAAATAAGTAAGGAAAGTTTGCCTGCTTTTAATTGTAATGCGTATGTATGTTTGTGCTTGTGTTTTGGGTGGCAGTTTGGTATTCGCCCTTTATTTAAAACGCTGTCATCACTTTGAGGTATGCAACGTCGATGTTAGGTTTGTTCGTGGATGATGGATTAGAATAACATGGAAAGAAGAGTTCATAACTTTTCGAGGCACTGTACGGAAATTTGCGCGTAGGAACGAGGAAAACTGTAAAGAATTCGGTCTTGGTATCCCTGCAGAGATTCACACCTACCAAATACAAGTATACATCTTTACCGCTTCACCAGCCTGTGAAATTGGTGACCACATCGGGGTACGATATTAGGATGCACTTCTTAAATAGGCCGTAATTCGTTCCATAGCTTTTATTACTATTTGGTACAACAACATATTGGATTTTTATTTATATTACACTTTTTCATGAACAGTGCTATTTAATTACGAAGATTAATATCATGGTTACAATAAACATTATTGTGATTAACTGCATTTTCTAATAATACGTAGGTGATTTCAAAAGTTCTGCACACTGCGCTTGCGCGGCCAGTAGGACGATGCAATCGTTCTGATTTTCGCGACCGTCGTGAGCCAGACTTCAGTAAAGAGCACTGTGTGCGTATTGGCAGGCTACGTGGTCCCTGTTCTGCAGAAGTGGCAAGTGCTTCCCCACCCGCCGTACAGTCCTGACATGTGCCCACCAGACTTTGAATTGTTCCAAAAATTGAAGAAACCACTCCGTGGGAGACTCTTCAGAAACAATGAGGAGGTGTCTAATGAAGTGACCCAAGTATTCAGACGCATCAACAACGAAGGCGTCCTGACAGGAATACAAGACTTGCCCAAACGTTGGACCGCTGTGATAAAGCACAATGGAGATTACATTGAAGACCTGTAAATGTATTTTGTAAAATTAATACATCTTTAAAGAGAAAAGCACCGTGTGCAGAACTTTTGAAATGACCCACGTGTTACTAAAACCTGTATTGTTATTTTCAACAGTTTCCCAAATAAATTAAGTAAGACAGTATTATCTGAAGTTGGGAAGTTCACACGTAAAGGCTACTTTAAAGAAACTGCGTACGTGGTCTCAACAACAACTCAGTGAGCAATGATAGTTCAGTGATCCAGAAGTTTCTAACATAACTGCGCGTGCGCACAAAGCGAATGATACTGAGCATGGTCACCGGCGACACCTCAGTTTCGTTCTAGGAATGACCACTTGACTACTTAGTCAATAGTTATGCATGTGATCGGTAGCTTTGATGTAGACTGCGATGTTTTGGTTTATGATAACGTGACAGCTTCTACACTTCGTTAAATAGCCTACTTAGGAACATGGCAGGTTTCTGTCGAAATGCATAGTCTGGTTGGTGGTGCTCATTATTTCGACAGTCCTACCGCTGTCTTCTCCAAAAAATAAGAATATACTCGTATTATGCAGTTGTTGATTTGAAATTTTCCTCCTCTTTGTCATTTATATTTGTGATTCATGGAAGTGGCGCTAAGGAAAACAGTGTTCTACAGTAATGTTTGCAGGATCAAGGGGACATCTAATTAAATTAATAAGAAATATCTGGTTTTATCGCATTCTTACAGAGCATCCTTAACCTCTTTATTTCGAACCTGAAGGTGGATGCAGCATATTCCACAGAAATGTGGATATACGCCTACAAAACTGTACGTTGTCACAACCCAGGACAATACAATGTGAATATTCCCCGTTAATTAAATCTGTCGAGTTATTAAATTTGGCTTATATAAGGTTTGACCTTTTACAGATGTATAAAACAGCTGACAAAATTGATGTTTTAGATCCTTGTATTTTAAAAATTCAGTATAGTTGCGTGCAGTTGGGCATATCACCGTTGTAAAACTTCAGCGTTTGGTTCGTGTGTCATTTCAGGGATTTTGGTAAGATGTTCTTGTGGGAAATTGGGATGTTCATGACATTATGTTCTATTGCCCTTGGAATTGATCAATGTTAGGCTATGCGAGCAACGAAGAATCTTTGATGTTTCCTACCGGAGATATCTGAACACAGACTCTAATATTCACTTTACGTACATCACAGTAAGGACTAATATCAAACGCAGATTTGCTAATATTTTTGTGGCAATATCTGACTTTTATTTGCCGAAAGTTTAACGCCGTTTAAGTCGCCACGAAATGCATTCTGTGGAATACACGAGCCGGGCGACTTATCTGAAGTTAACATATATTTTGACGGCTATACGGTTATTCAAGATGAACGTGGAAACTTCCACGCAATTAACAACACAGACATTTCCTACAGTTGTGCGATTAAAGTACCAAGACTTTCCTATGGTATGCATATTAATATGCTTTAAAACTTTACTTTTAAAAAGTGGGTTTTAAATCTTGCAGTAGGTGTTCAGCAAGCGGCGACACTAGTTTTCGGCTTAATAAAGAACCTGCAGCTACAGGGTAAAATGCAGCGTCTCAAAAAGCGTATACACGCTTTAATACACACAAAAAAATTTCTCCACATAATTTATAGGAGTTCTGTACTTGGTGTACGGTGAAAGAAGCCTTTGTGACATGCTGAATAGGACAAGTGTTCAAAATGTTCAGAATGAACATCCAGGCAATCCTGACTTCCGCGGACGATTGAATGTCGACTGAGGTGTGTACTGGGATGACTGCACACAACACTTACATTTTTTGAGGCACTCTGTGTAGGTAGCGGGTTTTGAATTGTATTCCGAATGATAGCTTCATGTAATAACTAGCAACGACCATTTCCTTAAAATGATTTTACCTTTATCTTTCACCTTATTTTATTTGTTATTTTTGTTCCCGGATATTGTTAACAAGTCTACGCAGTCGGCTATTTATATCTACAGTTGGTCCATGTCATTGTTATGGCGTCTATATTTCGTACTATAGCAACTCCAGTGTGAAAACCAGTAGCATCATATTAACTTCACCGATAGGTTATAACGCTTCTGACCTGCATTCTGTAGGTGTCCAGTTCGAATTTCACCCCCGGCTGGAAGACCAGACCGTAGACGGAACCTAACAGAATTAAGAATATATGACATGTATACGAAATCTCTCATCATTACTTTCGTTTTATTAGTATGTGTCAGGAACAAGACGTCTGTGAGATGCACAAAACTTGTCTTCCTACTAGACAAGTAAAAGAGTTACAACTGCGTAGTGTTCAAGACGGGTCACGGCCCGCACTCTTCCAAATGTTTTGTGTTGTTCTGTAGGCTATATATTGTTTGTTTTGTGTCGTTCTGTGTATTGTGTGTGTGTGTGTGTGTGTGTGTGTGTAAATGTGTACTGTACTACTGCCATCGGGGACCGCGGTAGCACAGTGGTTAAGGTGCTGTGCTACAAATCGGAGGGTCACTGGTTCGATCCCAGCTGATGTCATTGGAATTTTTCATTGACATAAAATCCTTCCGATCGCACTATGGCCCTGGGGTCGACTCAGTCTCTGACAGAAATGACTACCAGGAGTTTTTCCTAGGGGTAAAGGCGGCCGGTGCGTAAGGCTGACAACCTACCACCATCCTGTGCCGTTGTCACGAAATCTAGGAACCTTAACTTCCTGGAACCCT
>Ga0123354_10003814_pt1 | contig 21043 bp, 10 predicted proteins | sample TergutLab28metaG_2_FD_97872 | JGI IMG/M metagenome (GOLD analysis project Ga0123354, IMG submission 97872) | Labiotermes labralis P4 segment gut microbial communities from Petit-Saut dam, French Guiana - Lab288 P4 | ecosystem: Host-associated > Arthropoda: Insects > Digestive system > Gut ... | reverse complement strand
TCTTAGCCGGAGTCTCTTTTGAGGAATAAAATTTTTCATCTTCATAAAAATAACCGCTCAACTCTCCAAGTAAATATTCATTGGTTTGCGAAACATACTCTTTATTTTCCTCTTTTTTAGCAATCAAGCTTTTAATAGTTCCCCCTTTTGAAGCGTCAAATACAATTCTATACATGTCGTTTTCCAGAATACATTCATTGTTTTTGGAAAACCGAATCCGGGAAGCGTTTTGTTGTTTTGACTTTCCTTTTTTGATTCCATAGGTAGCATATCCGAAAGACGGAACATCCGCTTTAAAAGACAACTTTATCTTTCCGTTTTCCTTTTCAATCGAGAAAGGAATTTCTTTATTTTCAGTATCGTAAATGATAAAATCGGTTTCTGTATATTCTTGAGGTAATAAGATACTTACCAATTCTTTCCGGTTAATTCCGAGCGTATTATAAACCCGAATAAATCCTTGATGGTCTGTTAAAGCGTTTTGCCTGTCGAAGCTATCAACCGCTTCTTTTATTATATCACCCGAAACAGCATTTGTTTTACCTGTCCAAAGCGTAATCTCCTCCGCCCAAGTCCGCTGTTTTTTTAATCTGTTGTAAGGGACAATCCATGAGTCATGATGTTGCGCCAACAGCAGCGTTCGCCAAGCCTCATCTACACTATCCTGAGAATAAGAATAATTATTTTCCAAGTGAGCCATGGCGCCCAATTTCTCCGCCATGATAATGTTATTTTCCGCCCGGCGAACTTCCTGTCCGATTTTTTGCAAAACCTGGCTCCCCCACATCAGGTTGACCAATACATCTTCTTGTGAAAGAAAATAATCATCATCCGTTTTCCCAACGGAAATATTTTCAATGTAATCCGTCCAGGTCACGTAGGCGGATTTATTTTTGATATTATCTCCAAAACCCAACCATGGACCATTTTTCCATCCTGCATCCTGATAACACATACCCGCCGGATGTTCAATTCCGGAATCAAAACAAGCTTTGATATAAGCGTCCGAATTGGTCCAGGCGATGGTTTGCCAGGTAGAGTTTTCTTCTAATTTTTCACAAGCATAACGAGGAACGGCCAAGATAGACGTTCCATCCGGTCCTATCCAGTTTACCAACTCCTTGCCATGAGCCTGCATATATCCTCCCCAGCAAGTGTTGGGACATTTTAAGACCGCATATTTAAATCCGAATAATTTTAGGATTTGAGGTAAAGCGCTTGTAAAACAGGGTTCTTCTACTGCGTAAGTGGTGAATTTCACATCCGGAAAGTGTTGATTAATCTTTTTTATTCCGTATTCAAACTGGCGGATGATACTTTCTCCGGATATGTTATAACAATAAGGCTGAGCATAAGCCGGATTGGTGAAATCTATTCGCTTATCGGCAATCATTTTTTTCAGGTTTTCATAATCATCCGGCGTTCTTAGCTTCACCGTATCCCATGTTTCAGGTTCTATTTCCAGATTTATTTTCCATTCCGGATGTTTGTTTAACTGATCTACAATAAAACGGGTTTTCCATTCAACCGGATAATGCCCGTATATCCCGCCATGATAGCCATCGGCAAAATACGTCTGCTGAGAAAATCCCGTTAAACAAAAAAACGACAGAAATAGCAATATATGTGTTCTCTTCATAAAAGTATGATTGCAACCGACATTATACCTTTTGCATAAATTGTAATAAACGTTCCCGAGCTTTTTCTTCATCTCTTTTCATGGATAATAAATCTATATATGCCACCAATTGTTGGGTTTTGATAAATTCTTTTTTAAGATTTTTATTCCTGCTAATTTCCGGTAAAAATAGGTTTATCTCCTCTGAAGTTAATTCGCCTGAAAAATATTTATTTATTATATTTATCATTCATAATTTCTCTTTAATATTTTAAAGAACGATTACAGAAGATAATTCCACCAAAAGCAAGAAAATAAATCTTATACAATCTGTTTAATTGAATTAATTGTTTAATATTTTATCAATATTAACCCAAAAGAATCTGGGACGATAGGTACTTACATCGCTGAATTGTTCCGCAAAAACTTCGGTATTGACGTTATAACTTACTAATATCATGCCGTCTTTTTCGAACTCAGGGTGAGCCATTGCGTTGTAAGTGAATAAATTTGGAATATTCTGTTCGGATGTTTTAAAAATAAGCTGTTTGTTCCTCCATGGGCCATACGGGGTATCTGCTATGAAAGTATATATTTCCCCCGATTTGAATGTTTTCTCCTGCGTGAGCAATACATATTTGTTTCGCAGTTTGAACACATTGAATTGAGAGGATACCGCTACGCTTGCCAGACCTTCCAATTTAACCGCCTCTAAAGAATTTGTGCTCCATCCGGAACCGGTGTAGTATTCCCAACCGGTGTATAAATTATTCATTGTAGCTCTTGCGACCAATACTTCGGATGCCGGATTCGTATCATTGATTACGTCCATCTGAGCGTATATATATATGTAATCGCCTTCTTTGAGAACAGCCATTCCATAGTGAATATCTGTTGAAGCATTGAAAGGAATGGGAGTTGTTTTGCTTAATTCCAAATCAGGTAATTTATACTCCAGAATATGAGTCGTTTCGTACTTGAATCCCCACATACCTTCTTCTCCTTGATACATAAGCGTTTGGAAAATGTAGAGTTTGTCGCCATCAACAAATCCGTCTCCGGGCCAATACCATTTTTGCTCATTAGGATAATCCGGAGGAACGGCTGCCGAAGCATTTTTATTTCCATTGGCTCCGTAAATGGCTCGAACATTTCCATTGTCATACAAAATATACGTATTTCTGTACATGTGGTCGGAAGTTGAACGCTGCCCGCCGGTAACGTCTCCAATATATGAATCGCCCATCAGAAATATACTTCTGCCATTGGGCAACGCAATCGAATACATCCCGTCTCCACCTGTAACGCTACCCTGATCCGGAATAATAATTCTTGCTATTGTTTTATCAAGACCGTCAATCGTGACTTTTGTCGAATAAGTTTTGATAACCTTTTCATTCGCAATGCTGTTATTATCCCCGTAAGCGGCAAAAACGCACAAGCAAAATGCCAATAATACCATATATTTGTTAAGCGCCATTTTCAGAACTGTTTTTATATTGCCGGTGTATTTTGTTAGATTCTCATAATGAGGAGAGGTAAATTTTTAGTTTTTCCCGAAGTTTTTTCAGCGCAATGCCCATTTGCGTTTCCACTGTGTTGACAGACAAACCTAAATGCTCGGATATTTCTTTATATTTCAAACCTTCATAACGGCTCAATAAAAATATTTCACGACACTTGCCCGGTAAAGTATGAATGGCATCCCCGACTATTTTTTCCATGTTTTCTTCCGAAGCAACATCAACGTCGAAATTTTCTAATGATTGTAACTTCAAATTAAACTCTTGCTCATGGTTAAACTGCGTGTTGGCGACGTATTTTTCTTGTGAAATTTTGTGCTTAAGATGATCAAGGCATTTATTTTTTGTCAGCTTATACAAATAAGCATTCATATTTTCAATATGTTCTAAGGAATCTTTTCTTTCCCAAAGACCTACAAATACATCCTGGACAATATTTTCCGCATCTTCTTTATGAACGACAAAGTCTGTTGAAAATCTTATTAACTTTGAATAACATGTAACATAAATTTTTGAAAAATCCATACTGTTTTGCAATGATTTTAGATTTTTATTTTTCAATTGTACATGAGATATTATATAAAATAAATCTTAAACAAATATAATAATACAAAAAGCCTGCTATATATCGTAGTAGGCTTAACAGTAAATGATTTTAAAATTATTTTTTTATAATCAATTGATAATAATAAAGTTAAAATGATTGATAAGTGCTGTTTTGGTAAGTGGAATAGAATCAAGTTTTTAATAAAGTGAACCTATTTTTTTGACTTCTTCTTCAAACTGGTCGCTATCAACAATAGACTTTCCTTTTACTTTACTTTTATAATTATATACAGTCTGAAGGGAATAGCGTAAAAATATGGCTATTTGACTGACGTCCGTAATACCCAACCTTATTAATGCAAAAATACGAAGCTCCGTATTTAATTTTCCTCTATCTTCCAATGTATATTGTTCCTGTGGTTTGAGTAGCGAATTGAATTCTTCAACAAAATTAGGATACAATTGTAAAAATGCCTTATCAAAATTAGAACGAAGTTCTTCTACTTCTTGTTCTAATTCATCTGATGAAGATCTGTATAAGCTGTCGATTTGTCCGGTCTTGATTTTTCGGTTTACATTCTTCCGGTATTCATATAACTTGTTAATGTAAATAGCACATTGATTCATGAAATAACCGATGTATTTTTCCTTAACCAAATTGGCTTCATCCAACTTTTTGTTCAACTTCACAAGCTTATCGTTCATCTCTCTAAGTTCTTTCCTGGCTTTTGAAACAGCTTTAACATGACGATAGTTAAAATACAATACAATGACAAGAATAATAACAAATACACTGATTACTATGGAATAAAGCCTCAAATTTTCTTGTTGCTGTCCTATTTTACGTAAATAAGTACTTTCTATGATCGGTTGAACGCGAGCTATAACCGAATTCTTGAAACGAGTATTATAAAAAAGAGCATCATCCAATGCGACGCCAATATAATTATAAGCCCTGTTTATATCGCCGTTGTCATATAAGTTGATAGCTAAAGACAAAAGCGCTTCATTCTCTTTTACTGCCGACTGAGTATCCGTAATAGCCGCCAATATCAGATAATATTCTTGTTCTGTGGTATTTCCCGCTGATTTATACACTTTTGCCAAACTCATTGCTGCCATAGCATAACCATGAGTTTCGGATTTTTCCTTTTCAAATAAAGGAGTTAATAGCTCAATTGCTGCCTGGAATTGGCCGGTTTGTTGTAATTGAAAGGCATATTCCTTCTTATACTGATCTGATTGTTTATCCCAAAGGGCCATTACTTTATCCCTGTAATCTTTCTTTAGTTCTTCATATTCTTTAGTAAATTTGGAATCACCTGTATAAGTAATAAGGTTTTCATAAAATCGAATTTTATTCCAGCAATACAAAGGTTTATAATGATTAGGTAATTTTTCATAATTTATAGAATCAAATACCTCGGACGCCTGCACGAAAAGTCCCGACAAAGAGTAAATATTAGATAAAGACAACTTACTCTCCGTAATAAAATCTTTGTTGTTTAATTTCTTTGCAATGGCATAATTGAGATTAATATAAAATTCGGCGGAATCACAGATAAAACTTTGATATTCATTAATGATTTCTTTATTTATATTGTAACGTTCTTCAAGATTTGTCACTCGATCTTTTTGCGCTTTTAACTCCCTGATAGTAACCTCTTTTGCATCGGTATATTTCGCTCGTTCGGAGATAACTTTATCCAACACTTTCAGCAAAGAATCATTTTTATTGGCTGTAGTACAAAAGCCAATTGCCGGGTAAATGAGAAATAGCAAAAGTAGAATAACATTTTTTATATAAAACCTGGACATGATAGATATGCTTCCAATTGTCAAGCAAAGGTAAATAAATTTTCTTATAAATAAGACAAAATATTTAGTGGATTTTATCATCCTATTCGTTTAAATTTAACAAGAGTTAAAGTCAATAAACAATCTCTTTTTTAATTTTATAATCATGAAACTTAAATTCCTTTGGGTAGTCGCTTTGTTCATATCACTACTCACAAGCCATGCCCAAAATTCAATCATATCATTGAACAGTTCTAATCCTAAAGTCATTTGGGAAGTAAAACCTCAAGCCGATTTGAGTGAAACGGGTAATCAAATATCCATGCCCGGATTCCACATTCCGGATTATGTAAAAGGAGTCGTTCCCGGCGTAGTTTTTACCGCTTACGTGGAAGCCGGATTGGAAAAAGATCCTAATTATTCGGACAATATCTACAAAGTAGATGAATCATTTTACAACCGACCTTTTTGGTATCGTACGGAGTTTGAATTGCCGGCAACCTATTTAAAAGGTCAGCGGGTATGGATTCACTTTGACGGGACAAATCGGTTTGCCGATTTTTATTTCAATGGGAAAAAATTATCGGGAACTGCCACTTCTACGAAAGACGTAAGCGGACACATGATCCGGACTAAATATGACGTAACCGATTTATTAAACATATCCGGGAAAAATGCTGTCGCCGTATTGATTACAGACGCCGACCAGAAAAAAGAAAGGAAATCCAAAGGATCTTTCGGCGTGGCCAGTAGTCCTACCTATCTTGCCGCCGCCGGCTGGGATTGGATGCCTTACGTTCCGGGACGTTTAGCCGGAATAACCGGAAATGCCTACTATGAAATCTCCGGCGACGTAATTATGGAAGATCCCTGGATAAGATCCGATTTGCCGGATTTAAACAAGGCTGAAATTTCAATTTCAACCGACCTGAGAAATGCGTCTCCCTCGCCTCAAACAGCAATTCTTTCCGGAATAATTCAACCGGGTAACATTCGATTTTCCAAAAGTATAACAATTCCGGCGGGAGAAACATCCAATCTTTCTATCAGCAAAGATGATTTTTCTCAATTAATCATCAACAATCCGAAATTATGGTGGCCGAATGGTTATGGAGAACCAAACCTTTATACTTGCCGGCTGAAATGCTCGGTGAACGGAAAAATTTCGGAGGAAAAAGAAATAACTTTCGGGATTAAAAAATACGAATACAAAATGATTGATAACGTTGCAGGTTGGCCTGTTCTTACATTCTTTATCAACGGACAAAAATTATTCCTTAAGGGAGGCGACTGGGGAATGAGCGAATATTTGTTACGTTGTCACGGGAAAGATTATGAACCCAAAATTTTACTGCATAAAGACATGAACTACAATATGATCAGGTTATGGACAGGTTGTGTTACCGACGATGAATTTTATGATTACTGCGACAAATACGGAATCATGGTGTGGAACGATTTTTGGTTGTATGTAGCTCACAATGATGTAGAACAACCGGAAGCGTTTAAGGAAAATGCTAAAGATAAAGTAATACGCTTGCGTAATCATCCATGCATAGCCCTTTGGTGTGGCGCCAATGAAACGCATCCCAAACCGGAACTGGATAACTATTTGAGAGAGATGATCGCCAAAGAGGATAATAACGACCGGATGTATAAATCGTGTTCCAATCAGGATGGTCTCTCCGGAAGCGGCTGGTGGGAGAATCAAACGCCAAAGCATCATTTTGAAAATTCAGGAAGTAATCTGGCATGGAACAAGCCTCCTTATCCTTACGGATCAGATCGCGGTTACGGTTTACGCTCCGAAATCGGAACAGCTACCTTTCCTGCTTATGAAAGTGTAATCAAATTCATTCCTGCCGATGAGTTGTGGCCTTTACCTACAGACGAACAGTTGAAAAAGGATGACAGTACGGTTTGGAATAAGCATTTTTTCGGCAAAGGAGCTTCCAATGCCAAGCCGGTAAATTATAAAACGGCAGTCAATAAGGAATTTGGGGAATCGGCCGGTCTGGAAGAATTTTGTGAAAAAGCCCAATTGCTAAATATCGAAGTCATGAAAGGAATGTACGAAGCCTGGAACGATAAAATGTGGAACGATGCATCCGGTTTATTGGTTTGGATGAGTCAGTCGGCTTACCCTTCTTTTGTCTGGCAAACATACGATTATTATTACGACGCTACCGGAGCGTATTGGGGTGCAAAAAAGGCTTGCGAGGATTTACACATACAATGGAATTCATCGAACAACAGTATAAAAGTTATCAATACAACTTCCAAGGACTTGACAGGAGCACGAGCGACTGCTAAAATTTATGACCTGACAGGAAAAGAAATCCCTGCTTACAGAAAATCGACTCAAGTGAATGTGCCGTCCAGTAACGTTACGGAAGCTTTCAGGTTAGATTTTAATTCATCCGATTCGATTCCCTTGCATTTTATCCGTTTGGATTTGACAGATGCAAAAGGAAATTTGATTTCCGATAACTTTTATTGGAGAAACGGAATCGATGAGGAAGATTTCACATCGTTAAACACTTTCCCGGAAGCAAATCTGTCTTGTTCTTTGGTTAATAAAAAACACGAAAGCGATAAGGAACAAATCAATTTACGGTTAAAGAATAATTCTAATTCAATAGCTTTTGCCAACCGCTTGCGTATGGTTAATAACACAACAAAAGAACGGATACTTCCCGTTATCATGTCCGACAACTATTTTACATTACTGCCGGGTGAAGAAAAAATCGTATCAGTCGAGGCTGATTCCGGTTTACTGAAAGGAGGTGTCGATGTTTTGTTAAAACAATACGGAAAAAAGGAAAAAACCATGCTAAACATCGAATTATGAGAAAAAGCATTCTATTTATATGTTGCTGTTTTATAACAATTTATTATCTCTCAGCATCTATTACTTTTTCCGATTTAAAATGTGAAAATCTGACTAATCCCAATGGAATCGATAATACGATTCCGCATTTTAGTTGGAAAATACACTGCAATCATCCGGTGCAACCACAATATTATGAAATTCAGGTTGCATCAGACAGCTTGTTGTTGATGCGAAATAAAGCCGACCTGTGGAATTCGACTAAAATTCAATCATCCGCATCCGTAATGATTCCTTATAAGGGAAAAAAGTTGAAATCCAGGATGTTGTGTTATTGGCGAGTTCGCGTGTGGGATGAAAAAGGGAATGTATCAGCCTGGAGCCCTATCCAGCGATTTGGTATCGGTATTTTGGATGACGACCGGTTACGAGGAGATTATATAGGGCTTTCCGCCGGCGATGGCGACGTTCGTTCTCCTTTGTTAAGAAAGACATTCACGGTAGAACATCCGGGATGTACTTTTTTACATGTCAATTCTTTAGGTTACCATGAAGTTTATATCAACGGCATAAAAGTGAGTAACAGTGTGTTAACTCCGGCTGTTTCGCAACTCGATAAACGTTCTTTGATTGTTACTTACGATGTAACTCCTTATTTACGAAAAGGGGAAAATGAGCTGGTATTATGGCTGGGGCAAGGATGGTATAAGAAAACAACTTTTGGTGCGGATTACGATGGCCCGTTAGTTAAAGCTGAAATGAATATATTGCAAAATGGCCGATGGAAGCCTGTACTTGTTAGCGATAGTACATGGACAGGCAGAGAAAGCGGATATTCCGATACGGGCACATGGAAACCCCTCCGGTTCGGAGGAGAAAGAATAGACCGGCGAATACTTCCCGGCAACCTTACACCCGGAGAACTGAATAAACTGGAATGGCATCCTGTCGCAGTTATTCCCCTTTCTGATGAACATAAGGTTTCTCCGCAAATGTGTGAACCGAACAGGATACAGGCAGTCTTGACTCCCCAAAGTATCACTGCTTTTGATGGAAACGCATGGTTAATCGATATGGGTAAAGTATTGACGGGATGGTTTGAACTGCGGATTCCACAGCTTCCCGCCGGACACGAAATAACAGTAACCTATACCGATGATTTAAAAAAAGACAAGGATTTCAAAGAACAGGGAGAAAGCGACATTTACATCGCCTCCGGTAAGCCCGGTGATATATTTTGTAATAAATTCAATCATCATGCTTTTCGTTATGTTAAGATTGCCAACTTGCCGGAAAAACCTGAAGAAGACCAAATTAATGCTTACCTCATTCATGGAGATTATAAACCTGCCGCTACTTTTGAATGTTCGGACAGCGATTTGAATGCCATACACGATATGATTCAATATACAATGGGTTGTTTAACTTTCAGTGGTTATATGGTCGATTGTCCGCATTTGGAACGCGCCGGATATGGAGGAGACGGCAATTCTTCCACTCAAGCCTTGCAAATAATGTACGATGTAGCCCCTACTTTTATGAATTGGATGCAAGCATGGCAAGACGTAATGCGTCCGGAAGGAAGTCTTCCGCATGTAGCGCCCAATCCTTATGCCGGTGGTGGTGGCCCTTACTGGTGCGGCTTTGTTGTACTTGCACCTTGGCGAACTTACGTCAATTACGGAGATTCTCGACTGATTGAGCGGTATTACGACACCATGAAACAATGGATGGGTTATGTTGACAAATATACGGTAAACGGTTTACTGAAACGTTGGCCTGATACGCCTTACCGCGATTGGTATCTTGGCGACTGGCTTACTCCTGCAGGGGTAGATGCAAGTGCGCAATCTTCTGTTGATTTGGTAAGTAACTGTTTTATCAGCGAATGTCTAAGCGTTCTTCAAAAAATAGCGACTTATCTCGGAAAACCGGAAGAAGCTCAGGCTTTTGCATTGCGTAAAATAAACTTGAATCAATTAATCCATCAAACTTTCTATCATCCGGAAGAAGGTATTTATGCTACAGGTTCTCAATTAGATATGGCTTATCCGATGTTGGTAGGAGCTGTCCCCAACCGTTTATATGACAAGCTCAAAGAACAATTAATCGTCCGGACTGAAAATCAGTATAAAGGTCACATTGCGGTAGGATTAGTCGGTATTCCGGTTCTAACCGAATGGGCTATCAGAAACAAGGAAGTCGATTTCATGTATTCCCTGTTGAAGAAACCGGATTATCCGGGATATCTATACATGATAAATAATGATGCCACTACTACCTGGGAATCTTGGAACGGAGAACGCAGCCGCGTCCACAATTGCTATAACGGTATTGGCAGGTGGTTTTATCAGGCGGTAGGTGGTATTCTGCCGGATGAAAATCAACCCGGTTATCGACATGTGTACATCGAACCGCAAATTCCGAAAGGCATTACCTGGGCTCATACGACTAAAGAAACGCCTTATGGAACGATTGTCGTCAATTGGGAATTAAAAAATACACAATTGATAATGTGTGTCTCTTTGCCTGTCGGAGTAGAAGCAAGCCTTTCCATTCCTGAAAAAGCGTTTCACGGCACGATTAATACGACTGAAGTAAAACTTGATAAACCGTATTTGCCTTTGAAGTCAGGCGCTTATGATATTGAATTTAAAATTACAACAAAATGAAACAAAAAACGATTTTACTTTCCGGCCTGTTATCTTTATGCCCGGCGATCGGTCTGTTCGCTCAAAACAAAGTCAGCATCGAAATCAAACCGACGGAGAACAAAGAATATATTTCTCCCAACATTTACGGACAATTTATCGAATACTTAGGAAAAAGTATTACCGGAGGTATATTTGAAGAAAATTCCCCATTGTCGGACGAAAACGGTTTCCGTATGGATGTGATGGAAAAAGTAAAAAAACTGCAAACACCCAACATTCGTTATCCGGGAGGAACTGTTTCTAAAATTTATCACTGGGAAGACGGAATCGGACCCATACCGGAACGGAAAGCCCGCAAAAACCTGATTTGGGGAGGAGTCGAAGATAATCATTTCGGAACGGATGAATATATAAAATATTGCCGTGCAGTGGGTGCGGAACCTTTCATTGTTGTCAATATGGGAACGGGAACGGCGGAAGAAGCCGCCAACTGGGTGGAATACTGCAACGGAACAGGCAACACGTATTATGCGAATCTGCGCCGTAAAAACGGATCGGAAGCGCCCTACAATGTAAAATACTGGAGTCTCGGCAACGAAGAAGCCGCCAGGGAAGATGCGGGAAGATTATTCAAACCCGAAAAATATGCCGAAGAAAGCTGGTTGTTCGTTAAGCTGATGAAACTGACCGACCCGTCCATCCAATTGTTTTTTGTCGGCGATTTGTATAATTATAAATGGAATGATGCGGTATTAGACGAACTTTCACCGGTTTGTGATTATTTATCGGTACATTGGTATGTCGGTTCGGACGAAAAAGATAATGATGCCATATATGATCGGGTAAACGGATTAGATGATTGTTTGAAAACTTTGTCGCAGTATTTAACAAAATATCCCGACAAAGTAGAGCATTTTTTGCCTTGGTATCGTTTTGATCCGCGCCGGGAACCCATCAAAATATCAGTGGACGAATGGGGTATCTGGGACAGAAAGTGCGGCGGTAAATGGGGACACGATTGCAATTATACGTGGCAGGATGCATTGGTTACGGCTTCTTTTCTGAATGTATTCCATCGCCATGCCGGCAAAGTCAAAATGGCAAATTGGGCGCAGATGGTCAATGTGCTGGGCGCTATCAATGCCGACGAAACAAGTTCGGTCGAGCAAACAGTATATTATCCCTTAATGTATTTTCGGGAACATGTTGGAAATATCCGTATGGATGCCATTGTGGATGCTCCGGAAATGATTCAGGGAAAAAAGATACCCGTGCTTGACTTGTCGGCTTCATACAATGAAGAAAAGAAGCAGATCGCTTTGTTTGCCGTGAACAGGAATGACAGCAAAGCTTACGATTTGGATATTCAAATCCCTGATTATAAGATTGGAACGATAAACACCATTTGCATGACCGCAGAGAATGAACAGGTTTTTAATACCATTGGAGGAAAAAATGCAGTAAAAATAACCGAACAAAAAGATGTCAACGAGCAAAAACTGAAAATACCGGCTTCGGCCATTATGATTGTGCTCGTCGATGTGAAATAATGTTTTATCATGTTGTTTATTTAGCGGCTTTTTCTTCGTTAAGCGTCATATTATTAGGTCAAGGAATAGTTTTCTCTGATCAACTTGAAAAATATGTATAGCTAAATAAATAATTTCTTAAATAATTATCATGAAAAAAATAGTCTTTTTACTCTTTTTTGTATGTGGGTTTATGTCTCTTTATGCAGGCCCTTATGTTGTTGGAGTAAATCAAATCAATGATTTGTTGGGTAAAATTGAGAAGGGAACCGGAGATACGCCACCTTCTCCTGTGTCAGATACCGGTGTAGACTCATGGACTCCTCTTGCAGCGTATGGTATAACTATAACTCCTGAAGCGGAATACTTTCACCCTCCTTATCTGGATAATAGTTATAATTATGCCGGTTTTGTTACTATTGATTTTGCCAATAAAGGTTATAAACAAAAAGAAGGAACTGTGATTTCTCTTGTTCAGCCGGATTTGAATATCGGGGATTATAGCGGTATTCCTGACGGATATAGCGATGTGTCAAATTATTTGGATAGAAATGACATTTCCTATTTGGAATCCATTGATTTTTCAGGGAATGATTTTTCTAATATTGTAATTGACGGAAACAATATTATGCCGTTGAAAAGCCTTAATTTAAAAGGAAATACAAATTTGCAGCATTTGAATATCCAAAATTGTCCTGATTTGGAAATGGTTGATATCACCGGATGTAATCAGACTTTGCCTGAGATTTCTGATATTATAAGCAGCGTGAGTGACGCTACTGTAAATTATGAATATCAGGGAGAAATGACTTTTTATTATGGAAATGTAGATTTAACGGATTTTATTTCCCGTAACGGAGGTAATAATACATCTGTTTCCTGGTCTGTGCAACCGGAATCGAGTGATAATTACAAGTATACATTTCCACCTGAAATGTCGGATAAAATGGTTACGCTCACTTTGACAAATCCGGATTATCAGGGAGTCAGTATTACCTATAATGTGGAATTATCGAGTAAAGAGCCCGTTAAATTCGTTCTCGACGCAACACTTACTGCGATTTACGTGGAAAACCTTACTAATCCCGGTCAACAAATATTTGTCGGAGATGAAGTCCTTATATCTGTATATAATTTGGGTTGTTCTGCACTTGAGTTATTTACGATTGATGGTGCAGAGATAACTCTTGATCAGAATAACCGGTATAAAATGACGACCACAAAATCAATTTATAATCTTTCGGCAATTTCTGAAAATGATAATATCCCCAGAAAAACAACAAACTATCTGAGAAACGGGAGTTTTGAATACGGACTGGATTTAGATTGGGAATATGCCGCAAATGATGGTTCTAATGCAAATTTTTCATTGTCGAGCGAAAAAAAGATATACGATGGAGGAACTGTAGGATTGAGAGTGGATGTAAATTCACTCAAGAGTTCGAATTCGGTATTTGCAAGAACCCACGTTACTGTCGGATGTGATTCTCTTTATTTGTTGCAATTTTGGGCGCACGGACCCGAAGAAGCCCAACTTTATGTAACAATTGAAGGAAGCGAACAAAAGGGTATTTTATACAAAATGCGTGAAGGAAATAAAGACAGCGATGGACAAATGGTCGCTTTCCACTATCCATTCAAGATAGACAAGTCTAATTATAATAAGGAATTGACAATTACTTTCTATTTTCAGAGTGATGTAACAATAAATAAATCGAATGACCCGAATAATTGCCATATAACATATTCCCAAGGTGTTACATATTATTTAGATGGTCTTGTATTGGTCGACCAGATGAATGATATGCAGCATGATGTTTACAATACCTATAGCAAGAACTATAACCAGGTAGCTAATTCGGAAGGGAAAATGTGGATAGCAGGCGATAATGATGTTTCATTCGATTTACCCGATGGAAGAAGAATGTGGTTCTTTAATGATTCTTTTTATGGGAAATCATATCCGGATTATAACGAATTAGTCGATGTCGGAACCTTTGTGAGAAATGCCGTTGTTATTCAGGATGTAGATGGAAGTCTTCGTACTTTACCGCCAACAAACCAGGGAGGTCAATGGACTTATTTTAGAATTCCGGATGCGGATGTTATTTATAACACAGCAGGAGATCCTTCCAGTGGCGTAAGTAACATTTTTTGGGTAGGTGATGCATTAATGGAAGACAATCAGGTAAAGGTTTATTTAATTGAAGTATGGAGTGATGGTTCGGGCCACCGTTCTTATATTGGAAAATTCTCTTATCCCGACCTGAACTTTTTAGGAATTGAAGAACAGGAACCATTCTGCCGTACTTATGAAAAGTTCTTAGTAGATAATGGCATGATCTATTTATATGCCAGCGGAGGCTCCGGTTGGACACGAACCATGAAGGTAGCCCGCGCCGAATTAGGCGATATGAATGGAAAGAAAGGCACCTGGAGATTTTGGGATGGAACGACCTGGAATCCGGACAATACGAAAGCAGTGGAAGTTTCTCAAAGAGGCGCTGATGATATAAAAAAATTGGGGGAAGGCAACTATGTTCAAATAGCAATGCCGGTTATGAGTCCTGAAGTGTATGCTCTTTTTGCTCCTTCACCCGAAGGTCCCTGGGGAAACGAAAAATTAATCGGGACGGGTGATCAGAGTGCAAATTTCTGGTACTATATGCCTAATCTACACGGTCAGTTAGCCAATGGTAAATATTCCATTTCTATGTCTGCCAATTATGACGGCTGTCTCTTCTTCTGTAAAGATTGTGAAAATCAATTATTTGTTGATAAATATTGGTACCGTCCACGGTATATTCAAGCTGATTTATTGGCATTATCTCCCTATACAACCAATAAAAAAGATTGCGCCGGCGTAGAAAACGGAAGCGCTTATTGGGATAAATGCAGTGAATGTGTGGGAGGAACTACCGGTTTGGAACCCTGTTTGACCGGCGTTGCCAAATTGTATGCCGATGCCGGTTATGCCGGTAAAGCCATAGGATTGAATGTTGGCGAATACACATCAAGTGATTTAATTGGTTTGGGATTCGATCCTAAATCTCTGTCATCGTTTATGCTGGACGAAGGATACGTCATAGAACTTTATCCGGATGATAACTTCCAGGGAAATATGAAACTTTTTGAAGGCGGAGTGGAAAGTCTGGAAGCAGTATCCCTTGGTAATCAAGTTAGCTCATTGATTGTACGTCGCAAAGGTTTGGAAAATTTGGAAGGAATTTATGCTATCCAAAACAAGCAGAGCGAACTGTATATGAACCCTGAAGGAGACCAAACTGCAAATAATACCCTTGTTGTGCAAGAAGCGTATTCAGGGAAAAATCCTCAGAAATTTGAATTAAATTATCTTGGCGGAGGATATTATGCAATCATCAATATAGGAGGAGAAAAAGCTTTGAACATTGTGGATCAAAGTACAGCGGCCAAAAGCTTTGTTGAACTGTGGGACGGAAAAGAAGTTGATATAACTCTCTATAAAGGTGAAATCTCCGCTCAATATTACGATTCTCCAACCGCCGAAGGCATCAGTAATTTAATCGATAAGAATGTAAATACTAAATACTTGACCTTCCATAACAAGGGTTGGGTACAGTTCAGCGCTTCTGCTCCCTATGTATTAAGCAGATATAGTATAACTTCTGCCAATGATAACCCGGTGCGAGATCCTCGTGACTGGACTTTGTCCGGTTCGAATGATGGAAGCAACTGGACTATTTTGGACACTCAAACCGGAATTTCTTTTGGAAGCCGGTTTCAAGAAAAATCATTTATCCTGAATAATAATACAACGGCTTATTCTTATTACAGGCTTGAGATGACTTGCGCTACAGGAACAACGTTGCAATTATCCGAATGGAAATTATATGCACAAATAAATAATCCGGAAGGAGAATATTTTGACAGTCAAAAGTTTGTTATCCAAGATGCAGGAAATGGATTTGTCAGGATTATCAATAAAGCAAGCGACATGATATTGGAAATATTAGACGGTTATACCGATGAAGGAGTAGAAGTATGGCAAAATGACGATTACGGCCAACAGGGAGGATTATGGAAATTGGTAGGGCCTCTGACCATTGATAATATTTCGGGAGTAAATACAAATAATAGTATCATTGTTTATCCCAATCCGGTTTCGGAATTTGTTAAAATAGAAACAAAAGAATCAGAAACAATCAAACGGATTTTGCTGGTCGATCTGAGCGGAAAAACAATTTTGGATAATATTTATGAAGAGGATCAGGTGACTGTTTCCCTATCCGATTTGTCAAAGGGTATCTATTTGTTAAAAGTATATACGGACAATGGCCCCTATATTCAAAAAATAATCAAACTCTAATATTCATAACTAAGTATGTGGCGTTTACAATTCATTCATTTGTTCATTATATTATTCTCTGTTCCTGTCTGGTCTCAAACAACTTATTCGCTAAATACATCAAATAACGCGAATTGGAGAGTTTATCCGGTTGATCAGGTTACGGGGTCTGTTTCTGATTTATCAAATCCTGATTTTGACATCTCCCAATGGATTCCGGCAACAGTTCCCGGTACGTTTTTTGTCGATTATGTAAATGCCGGAGTTGAGGATAATCCTGATTTTGGCGATAATATTTACCGGATAGATGAGAAAAAATACAACAAGGCTCATTGGTACCGCTTAGAATTCGAAGTTCCGGAAAATTTTGTTAAAGATATACTGTGGCTGAATTTCAAAGGAGTTAACAAAGAAGGCGTTTTTTACTTGAATGGACAGGAATTAGGACAGGTCAAAGGATTTATGTTACGTTCCAAGTACGACATTACAACCAAAGTCAAAGAAGGTAAAAACGTTATACTTGTTAAAGTTGATCTGCCGGATGTAAGGAGAACCAGGGATTCTGCAGGGCCGTTTGATAGCTGGGCTAATTTTGCCATGCCAACCTTTATGGGTAGTGCAGGCTGGGATTGGATGCCTTATGTACCCGGGTTGAACTGCGGTATTACTAATGATGTTTATTTAACGACTACCGGTTCGGTTGCTTTGGAGGATACATGGATTCGCTCGGAGTTACCGGATACCAGTCAAGCATATATCAATATTGAAACAACCGTTAAAAACTTGGGAAACGAGTCAGTTAACGGTGTTCTTAAGGGGACTATTATGCCCGGTAATATTTCGTTCTCAAAAAACATCACTATCGAAGCCGGTGATTCCGAAACAATCAAAATCGACAAAGACGAATTCAGCCAACTGATTATCAATAACCCTCAATTATGGTGGCCGAATGGCTACGGAAATCCAAATCTCTATACCTGTGATTTGGAATTTGCAGTAAATAATAAAGTCTCCGATCAACAAAAAGTCACTTTTGGTATCCGGAAATATGAGTATAAAACAGAAAATGGAGTATTAACCTTGTATGTGAATGGCTCCAAGGTGTTTATTCGCGGAGGAAACTGGGGTATGACCGAATATTTACAACGCAGCAGAGGGAAAGAGTACGACACTCGTATCAAATTGCATGCCGATATGAATTTCAATATGATCCGGTTATGGACAGGTTGTGTTACCGACGATGAATTTTATGATTATTGCGACAAATACGGAATCATGGTTTGGGATGATTTTTGGTTTCATGGCAATATTTTTCCTCCAAGCCAGGATGTGTTTATGAGCAATGCCATCGATAAAATTAAACGGCTGCGTAATCACGCTTGTATTGCAGTTTGGTGCGGAGCTAATGAAGGAACTCCTCCCGACGGGCTGGATCCTTCCTTGAGACAAGCTGTAGCAGATTATGACGGAAACGATCGTCATTATCAGTCATGTTCCAATGCGGGAAACGGATTGTCGGGCAGCGGTGGGTATGTGAATCAACATCCCCGGACTTATTTTTCCAGTCCCGTCAATGGCTGGGCGCTTCGTTCGGAAATCGGTACTGCTACATTCACAACTTTCGAAAGCTTCAAGGAATTTATGCCGGAAAGCAGTTGGTGGCCTGCAAAAAATGAAATGTGGAATAAGCATTTTTTTGGAAATCAGGCAGCAAATGCCGGAACAGATACTTACTATAATACAGTGAGCGATAATTACGGAATTTCAGCCGGAATCGACGAATTTTGTGAAAAGTCTCAATATCTTAATTTAGAAGTAATGAAAGCCATCTATGAAGGATGGAATGACAATATTTGGAATAATGCTACCGGCGTACTGATCTGGATGAGTCAACCGGCTTACCCTTCGTTTGTATGGCAAACGTATGATTACTACTACGATGCTACCGGCGCTTACTGGGGAGCCAAGAAAGCTTGTGAGCCGGTGCACATACAATGGAATTACGCCAACAACTCGGTGAAAGTTATTAATACAACTCTGAATGACTATGCCAATCTAAATGCCAAAGCGACTGTTTATAACTTGAAAGGAGAAATTTATAAACCGCTTTGCATGGAGAAAACAATTAATTCTTCATCCAATACTGCCACTGAGTGTTTTGTTCTGGCTGAAAATTCAGATTTGAATCTGGCTTTAAATAAAACAGCGTATGCTTCTACCAATAATAATGATACAGAAGGAGTTCCTTCCCGGGCTGTCGACGGAAATAAGACAACCCGTTGGGGAAGCGGATACCAGGATGATGCTTGGTTTTATGTAGATTTGGAAACGCCGGTTGAGATAAACAAAGTCAAAATATACTGGGAAACCGCTTACGGGCGTAATTATCTAATTCAAGTGTCGAATGATGCCGAAAATTGGACTACAGTTTACACCAAAGAAAATGGTACCGGAGGAACCGAAACCCTCACTTTTAATCCGGTTACCACCCGCTATGTCAAATTACAGGGAGTAAGCAGGGGAACTAATTGGGGTTATTCTTTCTACGAATTTGAGGTATATGCACCGGACAAAGATCCGGAAGGTAACATTGCTGAATTATCGGCAGTTAATTTTATTCGCTTGGAATTAACTGATAATGAAGGCAATTTGATCTCAGATAACTTCTATTGGCGAAACATGGACGAGTATAATTATCAGGCATTGAATACGCTACCTTTGGCCAATGTAAGTGTCACTGAAGCCCAAGAAAGAGCAGACGGCAAGTGTATAATTTCTTGTATCGTAACCAATAACTCTTCTACAGTGGCTTTTGGAAACCGTTTGAAAGTGGTGAATAAACAGACGGGAAAACGGGTATTGCCTATTTACATGAATGATAATTATTTTACTCTAATGCCCGGAGAAAGTAAAAATATCAAAATTGAATTTGATGAATCGCTTGTCGGTGATGCCGGTTTTGAAGTCGTACTTAAACAATATGGAGATTATGATTCAACTCCAACCTCAATTAAAGAAGTGGAAAAGACACAAACTTTTCAATCTTTCAAAGTATATCCGAATCCCGCATCGGATTATCTTAAATTAGGAGTGGATAGTTCGGATTTGCAGAAAGTGAAAATCTTTAATATTTCAGGAAAATTAATCTATGTTGGCGATGGAGTGCCGGAAATTGATGTTTCGCATTTACCGAAAGGATTTTATTTGATACAGGCAGTAATTAAAAATCAAATTTACTCTGATAGGTTTATAAAAAAATAATTTTTTTACCTTTGTCTTCGCAAAAGACAAAAGTAAATGCGCATAGATATTATCACCGTTTTGCCCGAAATGTTAGAAGGAACTTTGAATTGTTCCATTCTTAAACGAGCGCAAGACAAAGGTTTAGTTGAAATCAAACTTCATAATTTACGCGATTATTCTTTGGATGAAAAGCACAAACGGGTAGATGATTATCCATTTGGAGGTGCTGCAGGAATGGTATTGCAATGTGAACCTGTCGACCGGGCGATTTCTTCTCTGAAAGAGCAACGAACTTATGACGAAGTAATATATACCTCTCCTGATGGCGAACAGTTTAATCAACCAATGGCTAACCAACTTTCTTTATGCAGAAATCTGATTATTCTCTGCGGGCACTACAAAGGAATAGATTACCGGATCAGGGAGTTCTTGATAACCAAAGAGATTTCCATAGGTGATTATGTCCTCACCGGGGGCGAATTGGCGGCGGCTGTTATGGCTGATGCGATTGTCCGGGTAATTCCGGGTGTAATTGGCGATGAACAATCGGCTTTATCCGATTCTTTTCAGGATAATCTATTGGCTCCGCCTGTTTATACGCGGCCGGCAGAGTATAAAGGTATGAAAGTGCCGGAAGTATTGTTGTCCGGTCATCAGGCAAAAATTCAAGCATGGGAATTGGAGCAATCCATAGAGCGAACTAAACGTTTACGTCCGGATTTGCTTTTTACCCCTAAATCCCCTAAAGGGGACTTTTGGTGAGCAATAGACCGAAGATAAAATAACTGCGCTAAAAGTCCCCTTTAGGGGATTTAGGGGTAAATATTTTATTCATAATTATTTTGGTGGCTCCCAAATTGCTTGTAACGTATATTTTTGCGTTTTGACTTGCTTTTTCCAAAGCGTCTTTATCTGTTATAAGCTTATCGGCAAGAGCATTGAATCCGGCTTCGTTTTCGATTGAGAATCCGCCTCC
>Ga0123354_10003813_pt1 | contig 21043 bp, 17 predicted proteins | sample TergutLab28metaG_2_FD_97872 | JGI IMG/M metagenome (GOLD analysis project Ga0123354, IMG submission 97872) | Labiotermes labralis P4 segment gut microbial communities from Petit-Saut dam, French Guiana - Lab288 P4 | ecosystem: Host-associated > Arthropoda: Insects > Digestive system > Gut ... | reverse complement strand
CGGTCATAACTCCGTAACCGTCCAAAATCGGATACATGTTTATATGAACTTTTTTGATCACAAAGACCTAGGAAATCACCTCCTGCAGTTATGCCCTAAAGTCGTGAAACACCCTGTATATACATATATATATGGGCCGGTATAGCGACTGAGCTACGGGCTGGACTGTCCGGCATCGAACCCCGGTGGAGACGAGATTTTCCGTCCGTCCAGACAGGCTCTGGCGCCGACTCAGCCTCCTGTACAATGGGTACTGGGTCTTTCCCGGGGCTTAAGTGCGGCCGGGGCGTGCTGCTGACCACTCACCCCCTTCTAGTGCCGCGGTCATGGAAGAGTAGAGCTATACCTCTACCCACCCTCTGGGCCACACCGGGCCTGTAACGGGATCACTTGAACTTTGTATATATGTGAAAGACTAAAATGGTTTCTAACATTACCATGGTTGTTTTGTGACCAAGGTTACCAGAGTTTCTTTAGGTACTTTCGTTAATATTTTCACGTGGTTGGCACTGTTACTAACATTACCTTTCATTAACGGTTACCAAGGTTATTTTTGTTATGAAATCGAAAGAGAAATCACAGTAAGTGGCAATCACAGTTCACTTGTTGACAATCATGTAATGTCAGAATCAAGCTGTGTGTTTCAAACCTACAAGGCCATCATTACGTACTTGCATTTTTAAAAACAGGCGTTGTGTTATCAGGGCTGGGGACAAATGATGATGCAATGTGTCATGTGGTTCAACCTGGGTTGTTTCGTGATTTGGAACCAAACGGACCATAACGCTCTTTACCAACATTGCGCACAATCTGCGTCTGTCTGTTCTTTCTAGTTCTGTTGTGGTTGCCAGTAACACACATTACACATACAATGAAGGGCCAAGACATCACACTGCTAAATATCTGTAGCAGCCAGTTTATTTCCCCACCTATGTTGATTTCTTATTCGTATTCATGTGTGTGCTGTGTCGGTCCGTGTGTGTACGCTGGTGTGCGCAGTAAGTAAGGCAGTGAATGACGAAGCGGTGTTAACAGTACAGCTGAAGTCCATCGCGTTGGACACCATACAATACTGGCGCTGTTTACATTAAAAAAGGGAGATAGTTATTTTGGAAACATGGAACTTTGGATGTAAACATGAGGGTTAACTTTGTACGAAGTGCATGATAGTGCGGCAGCCTCACGACATAACCTATTTTGATAACAGCGAGTCATTCGGAATAAATGAACTGTGTAACTTCGACAGCACATGTATAGAATCATGCATTATAGCAGGCCACAATGACCGGAGCTTATAGCTAGGAAACAGAAAGTCAAAAGAATGCATACGGAATCTTGGTGTAACCTTAATGTGGACTCGGTGTTGAATGTTGAGGTCACATGAACGTCGTCCGATTCCAGGCCCAACAGAAGGGTAGTTATACTGCCCACGGTGACTCGTATAGCTGCTGTACTGCTTACACTAAAACACCGACGCTGCGGGCTGGGCAATCGGGCTTCGATTCCTGACAGGGGCAACAGAACATCTCATGCCGAGGTTAGGAACGAGCGGAGCTATGCCTCCACTCCCGCTTGACTTCAGTGCGTGCACTGAGGACGTTTGCCTTTGCCATTGTACAGTGTGCATATGAAGGGGGAGTATGGAGGGCGTGTTTGCATTTCTTCAGAATACCAAAACGAACCGCTGGCAGGGCGAATACTTGTCGTAGGGCGTAGACATGTGTGTATATTTAATGACAAATTATAGCTATAAGGAACAAAGCAACTTCACTAATTGATGCACGACAAATGACATTTTGAAGCAGCGAGACATGCCGGCATTTGAAGATCAACACAGAAGCACACACCGGTCTGCAAGAAAGGAGGCGGATAGGGAGCTGAAGACCGTGCTAGTGCTGTGAAATTCATATTTAAATGTAACTTATCACTGCTACAGTAAGGTCAATTCCAAGAGGGCGACGTCAATATGTACTATAGATAATACAGGATGTGCCTGCACTGGGGGGACACGTGTGGCACGTGCAACCTTTAAGTTAGAATTCTGTATGCATTCTTTTGACTTTCTGTTTCCTAGCTATAAGCTCCGGTCATTGTGGCCCCCTAGATTGCATGATTCTATACATGTGCTGTCGAAGTTACACAGTTCATTGTATTCCAAATGGCTCGCTGTTATCAAAATAGGTTATGTCTTGAGGCTCCCACACTATCATGCACTTGGTACAAAGCTAACCCTCATGTTTACATCCAAAGTTCCATGTTTCCAAAATAACTATCTCCCTTTATTACGTGAACACAGCGCCAGTATTGTATGGTGTCCAACGCGATGGACTTCATCTGTACTGTTAACACCGCTTCGTCATTCACTGCCGTACTTACAGCGCACACCAGCGTACACACACGGACCGACACAGCACACACATGAATACGAATAAGAAATCAACATAGGTGGGGAAATAAACTGGCTGCTACGGATATTGGTAGTGCACTGTCTTGGCTCTTCATTGTATGCGTAATGTGTGTGTTAATGGTAACCACAACAGAACTGGAAAGAACAGACAGACGCAGATTGTGCGCAGTTTTCGTAAAAAGCGTTTCTGTCCGTTTGGCTCCAAATCACGAAACAACCCAGGCTGAACCACGTGACACGCTGCATCATCATCATCATCATCTGTTCCTAGCCCTGATACCGCAGCGCCTGTTCGCCAACAGTCCGAACTACGTAGCTGCTTCATTGCACGATGGAAGGTTCGAACTGACGTTCTTTCGTGGTATCGTGACATTCTATTGTACATTACACATGTTTCTTGTGTGGGGGGGGGGGGGTAGGGAAACCCCCTTTTTTTTTGGAACATAATATATATGGTCGTTTTGAACATCCGTACGAAAAAGGCCCGCGCTGAAAACTGACGCCATGTTAATTTTATGTATGCCCTGCTGAATTACCTTAGGAGCGGAACTGGACAGTTCGCAATATTCTATGTTCATGTTTCCTGTATAAAGAGACAAGGACACACAAAATTGTAACTTCGGAGGCAGGGTGCTGTGGGAAGCACACTGGTTGGAACAGAGAGACAGATATAGAAGGTTCTGCGGGTAGAGACTGTACAGCGTTTGTTATTGACCAGATATTATAATGCATAATGTGATGAGCGGAGCATGTAGAACGTATGAGAGAGACCGCAAATGCCTATGAATTTGTATTTGAATTGAAGACATAATGTGAACCTACCGTACACACACAATGTGAGCCTACCGTACAGGCATGATGTGAGCCTACCGTACAGACACAATGTGAGCCTACCGTACAGACACAATGTGAGCCTACCGTACAGGCAAGATGTGAGCCTACCGTACAGGCACGATGTGAGCCTACCGTACAGACACGATGTGAGCCTACCGTACAGGCACGATGTGAGCCTACCGTACAGACTTTCTTCCCCGGCTGTCATCGTTTTAGACCAACAAATGTCCGTCCGGGAGGGTTTTCTAATCTGTACAGATGTCCGGGGTTTGGGCTATTTGTTATTTCGTAACGCTTTTACGTGTTTTAATAGTACTGATTTTTCTACTACTGTTTTGAAAACATGCGTAATTAAAATATTACTGTAGCAGTGCCCGGGTTAGGAGTGAATTCAACATATGACCTTCGGAATATCTCGGGAAACTTCGGGGCGGAAATTCTGCACAATTTGAACGCTGTGATTGCTTACAGAATGTCTGCCTCTGAATTTGATGTGCACGAAGTTTAAAAAGCGCAACTTCCATTTAACCTTTTGGCGCCGGAATTATTTTTTTTAATTTTAGCACAGCCTGTATATAAAATGTGAATAACACAGGAACCAAATACGTTAGAATTATGAAACGAACTGCATTTTGAAGAGAAAAAAACGGAGAGTATATATCATGTTTACAATATTCAGTACCTATATTTGTTGAATAAATATATAAAATGCAACGTTTAGAGGTTAGCGGTGCGGTACGACCCCTGAAGAGGTCGTTAGGCGTCAAAACAACTGTGATCGTTTGCGTGTCCTTTTGTTAACCCCAACCCCTCTTCGCCGATAGAGCGTTGTTATGGCCGCTACGTAAGTCAGAACTGTCCTGATCTCTTGCCACGATAATATAGCTCGTCTAATCAGTGTGACTTCCGTATCCACACAGAACGCAAAACTTCTTAACTAGCTGTGCTACTAACAGATTCTCTGTTCTGTTTGGAGCAGTTACGGAATTATTTGTCTGTCTAGGGGATGTACACAGTGCGAGTGTCTGACGATAATATCGGAAGCTAGGCTAAGGGAAGTAATAGATAGGTCTACCTTATTTAAGTAACACACCAACAATGCACATTTATAGTTTTTAATAAGCTAAAATTTACATTAAAACACTTACAACGCTCCTACATGTTTCGATCATAAGATCATCCTCAGGGAGCGTACTTTGTTCCTTGCTAAAGTCACAGTAGCTTTAGCAAGGAACAAAGTATGCTCCCTGAGGATGATCGTATGATCGAAACATGGAGCGTTTTAAGTGTTTTAATGTAAATTTTAGCTTATTAAAAACTATATATGTGCTTTGTTGGTGTGTTACTGAAATAAATTACAAGATGCACGGTGCAACGATAAAGATAGATAGGTCTACCGTTACATATTGAAAACCCGTACATTCTTCAGTCCCTAGACATGCAGAATGCTCGGATAAGTGACAATGTTTGGTTTTGTGGGAGAATTGTAAGGGAAGAAAACATTTGAGAGGCCTGCCTGGACACGCGGGTAAAATTTGACAGGAAAATTAGATATGACGATGTAAATCGTGCCCAGCTGCAATTCAGATACGGGCTTTAGTGAGAATGGTCAAAACACTGTGGTTTGATCGACATCGAAGCGGGAAATGCCTTGACACTCTTAGAAGATATCAACATTCCACTGAAGACCAAGTTCGGCGGTGCCGCTTGATTGCTTATCGGCAGTGGTAGCAATAGCGAGCCAAACGATTGCTCTGCTTTACTGGTCAATTGTCTGAGTTGGAAGTGTTGGCTACGTGACGTCATGCTGAGAAACATTATTGATAAACAGCATGTCAATCAGTTGTCTTATTAGGCTAAGCTCGACATATGACGTCTCTCTGGCTGTCAAAGGTTTATCACATTTTAAATCGTACGCTTGATTATGCCAAACATCAACTGCGCAGCTCAGTTCTCCTGACCACTTCACCGTCACGGTCCATTGCCGTTCAGTTGCCCAACTGCAAATCGCACTGCTCGCTCCAGTTACCGAGAGGTACAAAACCGTCGTAGTTGCAGTGATGAAAGTAATGGCAGTACTTTCTCTCTTTCGATATTCAATTGTAATGTGTTAATGATGAAGGAGAACGAGGAGTGGGGGCGCAGTTTCGTCGACTCACGACGCCGTGACTTTAGAGCGAGTGTCGGCGCTGCCTCAGTGTGATTTTTCACAAAAGACTATGTGTGTGTGTTACGACGGTAGAGCGGACACGTGACAGCTATAGCTACCAAACTGCGTTATTGCTTAGTTCCTCACCTTGAATTGTTTCACCGCTTTCTTCCACCAACCGTGAATTTGAAGTATTGCCAGTTTGAACTGAGAGCGCAGTTTTGTTATCAGCGGCATTCGGCTTTGTGTTCGATGTTCTTGTGTTCGCACTGCATATTTCGGTGGCTTCTGCCAGAAGGTCTTCCCTGCACAGGTCTGTAAAAGTACCGAAAGCAATGTTTATCCGACGCGGTGGTTGTTGCTTCTATTTTGTGTCTTCAGTTGATCGCTGTGACGTCAAAGACGCGTTCTCCACTTATCGTCGGCTAGTGTACGTTGCAGACAGTCTTGGGGAAGCTCTGCCTGCTTGCGTCATCAGAGGAAAGTACGAAGCTGCTCTGCTGTTGTCGTTAGATGGCGCTATATCCAGCCCTGTAAATAGATTGCGTGCTTCTACGTGATGATGCAAACCGGTCCAGTCTAAGAACCTGTAGGTTTACTTTAATGGAAGACATCCCGGTGTGTTTTTAATGCTCAAAATACAATAGTTTTGTTCCGTCGACACACAACAGCAGCACACAACACAACAACACAACAGCAGCACACAACACAACAACACAACAGAACCACACAACACAACAACACAACAGCAGCACACAACTATCAGCACCCCAGTACGGCTACAAGTTTCGGTCTTTCCTAGACCATCCTCACGCCAACATTAATCTGTAAAAGGTGCTATCAGTGCGCACTGTACATTATGGGATCCAGTACTGTTTACAGGGTGTGCGTAAAAACAATCATAAAGGTATTTTAACACACTGTTGAAGAGGCTGTAGTGTATCTGAAAGAGTATGTGGGGTTTACTGTCAGTTGTGAAGGTACTGTCATTGAAACGGTATGTAGGTGTTACTGTCAGTTGTGAAGGTACTGTTATTGAAACAGTATGTAGGTGTTACTGTCAGTTGTGAAGGTACTGTCATTGAAACAATTGTATCAATTATATGATATGTTTATGTACAAGTAACGACCGAAACATGTAGCCATACTGGATGCTGATGGTTGTGTGGTGCTGTTGTGTTGTGTGGTGTTGTTGTGTTGTGTGATGCAGTTGTGTTGCGTTGTGTGGTGCTGTTGTGTTGTGTGATGCTGTTGTGTTGTGTTGTGTGATGCTGTTGTGTTGTGTTGTGTGGTGCTGTTGTCTTATTGTGTTGTGTGTTGCTATTGTGTTGTTGTGGTGCTGTTGTGTTGCGTTGTGTGGTGCTGTTGTGTTGTTGTGTTGTGTGGTGCTGTTGTGTTATTGGGTTGTGTGGTGCTGTTGTGTTGTGTTGCGTTCTGCTGTTGTCTTGTTGTGTTGTGTGGTGCTGTTGTGTTGTGTGGTGCTGTTGTGTTGTTGTGTTGTGTGATGCTGTTGTGTTGTGTGGTGCTGTTGTGTTGTTGTGTTGTGTGGTGCTGTTATGTTGTTGCGTTGTGTGATGCTGTTGTGTTGTGTGGTGCTGTTATCTTGTTGTGTTGTGTGGTGCTATTGTGTTGTTGTGGTGCTGTTGTGTTCTTGCGTTGTGTGGTGCTGTTGTGTTGTGTTGTGTGGTGCTGTTGTGTTGTTGTGTTATGTGGTGCTGTTGTGTTGTGTGATGCTGTTGTGTTGTTGTGTTGTGTTGTGCTGTTGCGTTGTTATGTTGTGTGGTGCTGTTGCGTTGTGTTGTGTGGTGCTGTTGTGTTGTTGTGTTGTGTGGTGCTGTTGTGTTGTGTTGTGTGGTGCTGTTGTGTTGTGTTGTGTGGTGCTGTTGTGTTGTGTTGTGTGGTGCTGTTGTGTTGTGTGATGCTGTTGTCTTGTTTTGTGTGGTGCTGTTGTGTTGTTGTGTTGTGTGGTGCTGTTGTCTTGTTTTGTGTGGTGCTGTTGTGTTGTTGCGGCATGATAAAACTATTGTACCGTGACTTGTAGGTTTACAGCAAGACGTTGGACAGTGTGTATGTGTGTGTTTGTTTGTGTGTGTGTGTGTGTTTGTATATGTGTGTGTGTGTGTTTGTATGTATGTGTGTGTTTGTATGTGTTTGTATATGTGTGTGTGTGTGTTTGTATATGTGTGTGTGTGTGTTTGTATGTATGTGTGTGTGTTTGTATGTGTGTATGTGTAGCTGTGCGTGTGTGTTTTTATGTGTGTGTGTTTGTATGTGTGTGGGTGTGTGTGTGTGTGTTTGTTTGTATGTGTGTGTGTATGTGTGGGTGGGTGGGTGTGCTTGTGTGTTTGTTTGTGTTTGTGTGTTTTGTTTGTTTGTTTGTATGTGTGTGTGTGTTCATTTGTATGTGTGTGTGTGTTTGCTTGTGTGTGGGTGTGCGTGTGCGTGTATGTGTGTGTGTGTTTGTACGAGTGTGTGTTTGTTTGTCTGTTTGTATGTGTGTGTTTGTGTTTGTTTGTTTGTGTGTGTGTGTGTTTGTATGTATGTGTGTGTGTGTTTGTACGTGCGTGTGCGTGTGTGTATGTGTTTGTTTGTATGTGTGTGTGTTTGTATGTGTGTGTGTTTGTATGTGTGTGTGTTTGTATGTGTGTGTGTTTATGTGTGTGTTTTTTTGTTTGTATGTGTGTGGGTGTGGGTGTGCGCGTGTTTGTGTTTGTTTGTATGAGTGTGTGTGTGTGTGGGTGTGCTTGTGAGTTTATTTGTGTATGTGTGTTTTTTTGTTTGTATGTATGTGTGTGTGTGGGTGTGCTTGTGTGTTTGTTTGTGTATGTGTGTGTTTTTTGTTTGTATGTGTGTGTATGTGTGTGTGTTTGTGTGTGTGGGTGTATGTGTATGTGTGTGTATGTATGTGTGTGTGCGCGCGCGTATGTTTGTGTGTGTGTGCGCGTGCGCGTGTTTGTATGTGGGTGTGCGTGTATGCGCGTATGTGTGTGTGGGTGTGCGTATGTGTGTGTGGGTGTGCGTATGTGTGTGTGGGTGTGCGTGTGTGTGTATGTGTGTGTTTTTGTATGTGTGTGTGTTTGTGTGTGCGGGTGTGTGTGTTTTTGTGTGCGGGTGTGTGTGTGTGTATGTGTGTGTGTGTGTGTTTGTATCTGTGTGCGGGTGTGTGTTTGCACGCGCGCGCGCGTTCGTGCGTTTGTATGTGTGTGTTTGTGTGTGTATGCGTGTGTGCGTACTTGTGTGTGTTTGTATGTGTGTGTTAATATGTGTGCGTGCGTGCGCGTGTTTGTATGTGTGTATGTTTGTGTGTGTGTCTGCATATATGTGTGTGTGGTTAATAACGAACCTTCTCCACAAACATCCATTATTGCGTACATTTGGCTCCATTAGGGACACACCACGTAATTTTTAATGTATTAAACAGCGACTTCGTTCATCTGTTTTCCGAAAGATGTTGGTCTTCACAGTCAGAGTGACTGGAATTCAGACACGTAATGCCGCTTTTGGCGGTTGACTGCTGTACACACGTCGTAAATCGCGTTCTTGTGAATGTGGCAAGTGTAAGTGGCAAACGCCGGAACTCTGAGCCCACCAGGAATCAGGATGGACGAAGTGGGAGCATGTCTCGCACCAGTGGGTCACAGATGGAATTTTAGGCGTGGAGCGTGTGACTGTAGTCAGCCCAGCTCGGTAGGCACTGTGCTATAGTGAGAGCAGGAAACCGCTAGAGCCGTGTCAGAAACCCTGATGTGACGGGACGCTGCCTGAATGACGCCTTTCAGTACGGCATCGCTTTAGAGTACGACACTGCCCTAGCAGAATATCGCTAACACCAAAACCTGCTGCAGAATGCGGTTAGTGTTTTTCAGTATCAGAATACTACTGAACCAGCCACTCACTCGCTACTCAACCAACAAAGTTTAGCGTTAAAACCAACCAAATCTCTGACGTCACTCCCAAACCAAACTCTGTCGTAACCATGGCAACCGAGGTATGATTCACTTTACGTAAGCGTACAACTCCGAGTGAGATGACGCAAATACCGTAGGTTTTATCTCCCTGGGATTGGCGCCATGCCATTGCTAGGTACTACGTAACAAAGGTTCGGAGAACCCTGCTGATTCCAGCTTCAGGGTAGCATCGAGGCAGCAAGGACGTGTCTTACCTTGGTACTTACCCATCAAACTAAACAGCGTCGCTTTCCATAAACTTACCTTTCACTGCCGGAAGAATCTAAAATCTTGCCACTGTGCCGCATTACGGCCAGCACTTCCTTTCTACTGTCGTGTTCCGTGTGCTGGAGCCTACCGTAACTGAATGCAGTCTTTAAAGCACGTTCTTTCCGGTCAGATATACAGACGTGGCTGTCGACACCTACTGGGCTTCTTTGTGCATTTTATTTGAATATTTTCCGAGCAACACAAGCGGTGACATTTCTGAATGTATGTGGAAGGCACTAATGTGTCCACACCAATCACCCTTATACAATATTTTCCCATGTTTTCTCAGTTCTCCCAATCAATACCGGCACAGTACCTGAAATTGCGCCAAAACCTCTTCCCTCCTCAGCTGCTCCACTCCATTACCTAATGTGTTCAGTCACTTCACTCTACACAAGTACTGACAGCATCTTTAAATGAATTACATCATAAATAAGTTGTGCTCAGTGGTAAACCTCCTAAGTCGTTTAATTCAGTCGGTTAAGTGACGGTGAGCATAGGAGCTGCACAACCGACGAGACGTGGTCTGGTTCAGACCGGGCCGAAACTTTTTGTCCTTAGTGGTTTTGGGGCCCAACAAACCTTCTGCTCAGTGAGTACTGGGAGCTCTTTGCTCAGGGCCAATGCGGCCGGGACCTCAAGTTGACCACTCAGCTACACGTAATACAGAGGTTAATAATTAGTGGAGCTATATCTCCACACACCCCCCTGCCCGTTTGATGGCATGCTGAGGAACAACTTTACTGTTACCATCACGGTCACCTGTGAAAAAGCTCCATCTTGACCACTAAGGAACTAGGCAGTAATTGACGTGAATACTCACCTTCAGGCTCTGTCCGTTTTACCCTAGGAAGACTGTGTTGTCCGTTCAACGGGAGGTTCGGTGTCCTGAACGTGGGTGTAAAACTTGGTCTCTCTAACGGAAGAACATATGTTGAGGGCGATCGAAAGAGAACTTCTGAAGAACGAATCTGGTCGTACAAAGATCCTAAGAACCGCACGTAATGGTGGACGGAATAGCATTGTTAGGGCAATTACATTAACTGGATTAGATAGGCGGAACGTGTGTCACGCTTTTGAGCTTTTAGAATTGCATACAAACTTTAGATAAACAGTGTGAAGGGAAGAGACAACCGGACCGACGTAGGTGTACATGGATGCAACTAGAAAGGCAGTATACGTACAACGTAACATTGAGGCGCGTTCGTGTAACCATTGTTGTAGTGAAAAAGCAATGTGTTACATATTCTGAGTGTGTGTTTGTAGCCTTAGGCGTCCAGCATGCAATGCACGTGCGCCATACTGTCATGTGTGGCCTGTCCTGCTGTAAAATATTTTTCCACATTATCTCATAAACGGCGCGACTTTCGACAAGAAGAGTTATTGAACCCAAAACGTGTTTTGTGATTTTCACTACAAATTTATTCTACAACTTTCTTACTGGATTAAGAATTCAGCGAGATTTTACCATAAATGTACATAGGTATTCGTGTAAAGTACGCGTTATCCTGACAAATTTTAATGAAACTTGAATTTACTCGACAGATTTTCGAAAAATGCTTAAATATCAAATTTCATGGAACTCCATCCAGTGGGATTCGAGTTGTTTCATGTGAACGGACAGACGGACACACAGACAGATAAGTATCAAGAAGCTAATAGACGCTTTTCGCAATGTTGCGAACGCTCCTAAGAAAGGTCCCGCTATATGGTGTAAACATTTGTAGACTGAAATGAAATGGGTAACAGAGGCCGGAACTAATTTAACATATCTTTGTGATCTGGTGTTTCAGAATTACATTTCCGAAGTTTTAAATACTAGGGCCAGAGAACTATGACCACTACAGGAAACGAGTTGCAGCATGGGCGAGGAAAACTCTTCTACGTTGTCATGTCGACGTGCTTAGTGCTGGCAGTTTTGTGCATTTGCCTCGTGGTCGCGATTATTCTCATGTGGAGTCATTTCACCGCCTATGAAACTGCGTCGGGTGTGATCTCGCGCACAGTTGACATGAGCAGTCATTCAGCTACTGATATGGAGGTCGGAAGGGAACAGAGTGCGAAGCCATGGGAACTGGACTACCGCTTGCCATCAGATACTGACCCGATTCATTACGATATAGTGCTTCATCCCGACCTCACTAATTCCACATTCAGTGGCAGAGTAATAATTCAGATTCATGTCAAGAACCCTAGGTATTTCCTGTTAGTGAATACAAAACACTTGGATATATACGATACGCGACTGACTGAGGTCGTCCTTCATGGAAATGAAGAATCTGACAGTTTTAAGAAGAAAAGGGTCGGCGAAGAGCGTGAGATTAAAGTTGAAGATGCTTTTGAGTACAAACTGAACGAGTTCTGGGTGGTAGTGGTAAAGGACAACGCAGAACTTCAGCCAGGAATATACAATCTTAACCTACAATTCAGAGGGAGTTTAAGTGGGAAAATTGTTGGCTTTTATAGCAGTACATATACCGATTCCAAGACCCAGGAGAAAAGGTTTGTATGACATAATTTTAAGGTGGTGGAACATTAGGTTTTGTATAACATTTCATGCATGATAATGGTAATTCAGTTGTACGAGAAATGTGCTAGTATGTAATAGCCAATTACTGTTCTTGCACTACGAAACTTTTTGATAATCTTCATTTAGGATCTTTCCGGAATACCGTTATTTTTTGTCTCTAGCGATATATTTCCATTATATAAATGTACACTGTCAGTACTGCCTTAAATTCCCACTGTGATATACCTTTCACGCCATGCAGTCTAAGGGTTGATAACACAAAATTCACAGAAATGGAATGTGTAGCCACGGTACACGCGATGCGAAACAAATCTAAGAACTAATCCAGCAGCATTGGAGTATCTGACATTTTGAGAAAGGAAATCAACATTGCCGTTCATGGAGGTTAGGCCGTGATTTTTATGTTAGTGGCAAATTGTACGCTTCCAGGTTCACAAAAATATTTGCCACCTAGGTTAGGTAAGTAATACTGTTTGTTTATGCAATTAATCCTCCTGTCTGATGCTGTCAGGTATGATAAAAACATTTAAATCCGCCGAAGTTTAGGCGTTTAGTGTTCATTTTACTGACACAGATCTTCCACTTTCAGTGCAGACAAGACAGTGCGGAACAGTGCAATGTGTATTATAGGGTGGTTAATAGAAAGGAGTGCAGACAAGACAGTGCGGAACAGTGCAATGTGTAGTACAGGGTGGTTAATAACAGCGAGTCCTACCACAAATTTTTTTTAGGCGCATAAAAAGTTTAACAAACCAAAATTGCATTTGTGACAAAATTAGGGCTAGATGACTTTAATTTTAGTTAGTGCTTGTTACAATTCAGAATCAGGGAGCAGTGTAGATTGGTGTTGTTGGGATTAAGTGTCAGGGAGAATAAATGGATTGAAACGAGAGAGAGGGCATGAGCTTTCAGTGGAAATCTGGGTGTTCTGATTAGCTTAATGACTGATGTTTGTGGAATACCATTAAGGTATGGAATTGATGTTGTGGTGAGCAAGACAGTAGCCTGAGTGGGACACATGATTATTGCACACACACATTTTGTTGGGAAACATGAAGGTGCAGACAGGAGACATTGGTGCATGCAGACTGTGCTTGTTAGAATTGATCTTGAAGGAAGAGGTGGTGGGCGTTACTGGATTAAACAGGCTCAGGATGGTGTCCAGTAGTTGTAAATTGATACATGCCTATGCTAAATTGCTGACAGTGAATTCTGCTTTTTGATTGTAAGTTCTCGCAGCATTGTTGAGGGGATTTGATGCGCTGTCAGTTGGTAATTAGTTACTGACATTTCAGATGTACCTACTGCCTCTGTCTTAAGAATGGGCTGAGAAGAGTACGTTGTATGGATGAAATGTTTGCAGTATGTAGGAAGGGAGTGGGTTAGATGATGCAGTGGGCAATATTGAGCCAAATCATAGTTGTTGGGATCCCAGGGGAGGCGATTCTGATTGGGCTGCATCTCAGGAACATTCACAAGGAGGATGGAGTCTTGAGTGCTGTGTTTTGCTTCCTCAAGGAGTGGAGAAAACCGTCATGTGAGGAGGATACACAACTCAGCATTACAGCCCTTCTCAGGGCCATCAGATGAAGGCACTCCTTCCACTGCATGTGCTTCAGTTGGCTCTCTTCCTTCTTAGTTTCCTCATTTGCTCCATTTTAACTGTCCTGGTATCTGGTGTGTTTGAACCATGGCTTTGCGTACCACACAACATCCCTTGTCCTGTTGGATTGCAATGTGAGTCCCCTGAACTACTGTTTGCCCGTGTAATGCAGCCATTTTGTCCACACAACTTATTCTTCTTGGACTGTCCTGGAGATGGAGGGAACAAGCTCCTCTAAAATGTAGATAGCTGATTATCAGTTGACTTGTTTTCCTATCCAGGAATACTTCTGTGTTCTGCTCCTGTACTTTTGTGGGTTACACTGAATATTTTCACACTCTTGGGTGTGTAGCTTCTGTTAGTAAATACGTGACAGTTGTTAATGTCTTAAATGTACGAGAAGCATTTTAACATGAAACTGCTGTCTAATTTCATGTTTGCAACCTTTCTATCAGGTGGGTCGGGTAGCTCAGTCGGTATAGCGACTGAGTACAGGCTGGATGGTCTGGGATCGAATCCCGGTGGGGACGAGATTTTCCGCCCGTCCAGACCGGCCCTGTGGCCCACCCAGTCTCCTGTACAATGGGTACTGGGTCTTTCCGGGGGATAAAGTGCGGCCGGGGCGTGCTGCTGACCACTCACCCCCTTCTAGTGCCGCGGTCATGGAAGAGTAGAGCTACACCTCTACCCACCCTTTGGGCTGCATCGGGCCTGTAACGGGATCACTTTACCTTTTTTTTTAACCTTTCTATCAGGGAGGAAACCACAAAATAATTTTGAGCTCAGGAAACTTCTTACCTAAGAAAACATTTGCTGGCCATAAAACAAAGAGACAGTATTGTAAATTGCTAGACAAAATTTTTCTGTAATATTTTGAGGGATATTTGGAATTTTCATGGTATTTTGAACTCTGTGCATATTTGTTCCATGAGTTTGTGCAGACCTGTAATATGTTCTGCAGGACCCTTGTTGGGAGACACTAGTCTAATGGTACCATTCCCATCACGACACTGTTGTAGCCTACCCGAACTCAAGTTTTTTGCCATGGGAGTGCCAGTGGAGTGCATATTAGAAGGAAGTTTACCAAAATATGGTAACGGACACTCTGATGCTGAGAACTGTATTCTGAGTTCAACATATGCAATGCTCATGAAACTTTAATCCTCCATGTGATTACCATAGACTTAAACATTTTTTTCCATGCTGGCACCAAGACTTGTATCCTGGCATAGAAGAAATTGGTGTCCCGTTGGTGACAGTCTGTTTCATGTTGGAATCTGTTACTTATTGATTGCCAGACAGGTGCTTCTTAAGTGGAGCAGAGGGATGGAAGTCACTGGGCCCCACACTGACAGCTGGACTTGTGACTGGTGATGGCACAGCAGCTGGGAGGTTATGGACCACCCTCTGAGATTCCTGATCTCATGCCCAATAATTTGCATTCATGCTACCCTTGTGCCATGCCTATATTGATGTCAGAATTTTGGGGCACAACATTGTGTTTAATGTTTTCTGAAAGCCCTTTGTATTTACAGATAGTGAAGGTTACTTTATAAAAGAATGTTGGTTCAAAACTAAGAAAGCTAGGAAAAGAGCAAAGCACTGCGTCTGGGTGAGTGATTTTATAAATCACTGGAAGTAAGAGGAATGACAGGTGAAGCATTGCTGTACCTGTACTTTGCTCTATCATGGGTCTGGTGTTTGTACATAATCTCACAGCACACAAGATAAAGCGTTTTGATAACACCCTTGTTGACTTCTGTACTTTGTCGCTGGAACGGAACGTGGTGTTACAGAAACTGGCCCCTTTTCGATCACATGGATTGCAGAGGCACCTACTGAGGTGTGTCCAGTAAAAGAAATGTTCTCAGCCACTGACCAGCATGTCAGCCAACTGCATCTGATATCCACCTAAAATCACATTTTGTTAATAAAAGTTGGTAATAGGAATGCACTAAAAATTGTAAATATGAAAACGTGAAACTACAAAAACCGTCCAAATGCACAAACACAGAAGCACAATTTTAATTTTAGTTTTGTTATTGTCTTCCACTGGCAAAACCTGATCCTATACACATGCACATTTGTGTGGGTTGGCAGTGCATGGTGTGGGTATGCACATTGTCTTTGTGACATTACAGTTTGTTATGCGTGCTGAAGAGCACATTCTGTACCTTAGTGTTCTTGTAATTTTTTGTTGATACAACTTTGAGAGTTTGATGCTTTCATTAGCTAACCAAAGCTTATTCTTAAATTCCTTTCTTTACAAATTGATAACCACAAAAGTGTAAGAATCATGCTGCTCAAATGATCTAGCATGTTTTGTAGTTAGGCTGATGTTTATAGCAGAGACAGTACCACTCTTAAGTCAATTTATTTTGCTTGTTTTCATTATAATAAAGACTGTAATAATTGTCTGGCATACTGCATCTGAAGGTGAAAAGATGTTTATACAAGCGACTTGTTTTAATTGTGGTTAGTGCAGAACATGCAGTTTGTGTAGAAGGCTGATTGGGAAATCAGAGGCTTTGCCTGTTCCATGCCAATGCATGTTTTGCCTGTTCAATGCCAATGCATGTTTTGCCTGTTCCATGCCAATGCATGTTTTGTCTGTTCCATGCCAATGCATGTTTTCATTAATTAAATTAATTGTAAACAACCAAGAAATCTTTCAGACACATTCGCTTGTACCTAGTGCTAATGCAAGGAATGAGCATCACCTTCATAGACCAAATGCCAGCCTTTCATGTTTTCAGAAAAAATGCATACTTTGCTGGCATCAGGATTTTCAACAATTTAACACACATTGCCATTAGTCTTTGGAATGAAAAGGCATAATTTATAGTCACATTAAGAAGATACGTAAATACACACAGCTTTTATTTTGCTGATGAATTTTTGATGTTTAAGAATGGCTTATGATACTGTATACGGAACTGTTACAGCATTCTGCATCGCAATAATTCTGTATATTTTGTATGCTTTGTTTATTTGTATATTTATGACTTATTCAGCATTCTGCTGTCATCTTGGCAAACTTTTGAATCTGTGTAATGTATGTAGGTAGGTAGGCAGGGAGGTAGGTATTGAAGAACAGCTCTGTGCTCAAAATATAGTGGTGTATCATCATCATCATCATCATCATCATCATCATCATCATCATCATCATCATCATCATCATCATCATCATCAGCAGCAGCAGCAGCATCATCATATTCATCATCATCATCATCATCATCATCATTGTTATCAATAACAACATACAACCAACAACACTGTGTTATAATGTCAAATTCCATAAAGCAGATGTTTCCAGATTGTTGCATAGCATCCAACACATGTTTCTGAACAGTAATGTGAACATTATATGTGGTGTCTTTATAATTAACAACTAAATAAACAAAATTAGCTGGTAATGACTGCATTATTGCTGTGCATGAGTGGGTTTGAGAATATTCAGTCTTTATACAGAATTTCTGTCATAAAACATGAAGAGAACAGAGCAGTTATGATCGTAGCTGTGTTTATTGAACTGCACTGTCAGTGAGACTGTGGAATGGCAGATGGTAGTGTGTGGAATGGGTGAACTGAAAGGTTGTGACAGGCAGCAGTTGTGACCATATCTGAGGTACCATGCCAGAATTGACCGGAGGGACTGAAAACAATTATGAAGACCTTTATGCAATCTAGGATTTAGGCATAGATGTTAAAATAATATGATATGAAGGTCTGGACTGGATTGATGTGGCCTCAGTGTCTGCCTGTTGCAACTAACTCTCAACGTTTGCTCTGGTCTACATTGTTCTGAATTTGAAGTGAGAGTTGAAGTTGTCAAATTGTGACATGCTGTGCTTTAGAGCCAGTTATGAAGCTATTCCTTTTTCATGTACCACATGCACTTGAGATCTGAGGCTGTCATGCCAGTGCCTATTTTAGTCTTCTGAGATGTTACATCCCTTAGTCTGGTGTGGCATTTGGTAGTTTTGCAGGAAATGCTACTGCTTTTGACTCACAAGAACATATTTGACTTCGACAGCATGGATAGAGCTGTCCTTGCAAGGAAAATGTATAGGTTCTGTCACAGATACAAGCTTTTGGCTCTGTGGTCGACACTTGCCATTGGTCGCCATTTATTAGGTGTGCAGTTGGTAAGAAGCCTAAAGTCAAATGCTGCAGACACACCTGCACTTTGGCTGAATGTATTTTTAACTGGAACACATCTGTTATTGGTCATGAATATCAAATGGTCTGACTTCCTCTTCACCACCATTGTTAATGTTAGAGTCTTTCTTGTGAGTTGGCAGCAGTAAATCGTCCAGCTTGAAGACAGTATTCATCCCTGAAGATGGAAGCAGTACTGTACATTGAACTGTTAATCATCTACTAGACTAAATGGCACCACATTTGAGAAACTGCCGGTAATGTTATGTGTATTTATACAATATTTGTGGTTTCAACAGCACTGGTGTTGAGGATCCAGGTGTCCAGGCCCTACCCACACCTGTCCTGAATGGCTCGAAGATGAAGGCACTACAGTCCTTCCAAATGACAGGGAAACACTAATTGAATGATGCACTGTCACGTCTTGATTTCAAACTTTTGCCATGTTCTGAATGTTGCATGCGTTCTTTTGGGTAATTCCCCAGCGTCTGAATTTTGTACGCCAACGTTTCGGAACACCCTGTCTGTTTCATCTTCATAGGTGGGTAGGTATGAAGAAATTTCTTCATACCTACCCATCTATGAAGATGGAACAGAGATTGTTCTGAAACGTTGGCATATTAAGTTCAGACGCCGGGGAATTACCCAGAAGAAAGCATACAACACGTTGTCACTTCCCAAAAGACCTGAATTCTCAGTTGTAATTGTAGTTTGTTTGTTGCACGTTGTTTTGACATGTTATGACAAAGGAATTAACAAAAAGAATTCTTTCCAGCAGTCTGCTTCTCCATCAGGCTCCATATCTGAGTTCGTATTCTTACTGGCCTTCATAATGACACACAGTGTGAATGTCCCTTCCTGTATGCCCTGAACTACTGGATGGCAGAAATTTATTAATGAGTGTGCCGTATTCTTGTTTTCCCTGTGTCTAAAAGCAAACGCTGAGATGGTCCCCAAGACTCCTCATGTTGCTACTGCATGCTTCTCATGTAGCCCTCCCGACTTAAATTTCTTAGATCCTCATTTCATATTTATGTACATGCACAATAACCACTGTCACCAGGCAACAGCCCATTTATTATTTATTTATTTCAGGAAGATAGCTACCTCCAAATTCCAGCCTACATATGCACGCCAGGCATATCCTTGTTTTGATGAACCTGGATTCAAACCCACTTTCAAAATTCACCTTGTGAGGCCGCGAAATGGCTACACTGCCCTGTCAAACATGGACCAAGTGGTGAGTGTTTTGAGAACATGACTTGGGAAGGATGTCCTGCCCCTGTATGTCACCCTCGCAGTGTCCATGTGTTTTGGATATGGCATCTTAAAAATCACTGGTTGTTGATGTGTTGGAGAGTCCTGCTTGGAGTGAACATTTACTGAATATGACAGAAAGTTTTGTAGACAGGGTTTAATTAAAGTGAATTTATGTGCTATGTTGGCATGACTTGGATGGAACAGCCTCCAATACTTTTGCCTGAGTGCTTGCTCTCGAAAGGTGTCACTATAGCTGATGTTTATATGTGTATGAAACAAGTGTTGCACTGTGAATGGTACAAAGAAATTTGACATCTGTGAGAAAATGAATTGTTAAGATTAATGTTTGAGTGTGAAAGGGATAACAGAGTGCAGAGATGTAAAATTTTATAGTGAGAGTTTCCTTCAGGTCTCAATTTTTAAAAGTTATTTGGTGAAGAAGTATGAGGTAGATAGGATGCAGGCACGTACAAAATTGTGGTTGTAGAATCTCATTTCAGATACAAGTGTAGGTGGGAAGATGACATGATTGAAGAGATTGTGAATGTTTGGTTAGTAATGACCTGGCTCAAAATGGGATGTGGAGATCATCTTCAGCAGTGTAAAACAGGCTTGACAATTCTTGGACTTCAGAAATGTAGTGCAGGCTTGACAATTCCTGATTTCAGCAATGTAGTGCAGGCTTCACAGTTCCTGGATTCCAAGGAATTTTATCACAGTGCCTAGTATATTCCAGATTAATTATTTTTAGTTTACATTTTCTTTCCTTCTCTGAAATTCCAAGTGAACAGTTACTGTGCCACAGTAATACCTGTCAGTGAACAGTTACTGTGCCACAGTAATACCTGTCTGAACAGTTACATTGCCACAGTAATACCTGTCGGTGAACAGTTATTATGCCACAGTAATATCTGTCGGTGAACAGTGGACAATGTGAATAGCAGAATGTAGGTGTAATGGTCATTGTGGATGTGTTATGGTGGATGGTTGATGGAAGTTCATTGCCAATTAGTAGCATATGTTGGCTTCCATGCTAATTAGAAGGTGCTGAGCAGTCTGTCCAGATCATCTGTGTATCCTGGTGGAGAAAACATGTTTGCTTGGTGCAGAGTAAAGTTTCTTGTGCCCTTCTGGTTGTAAACTGCCAGGTCATGTACTGTTTATAATGGGCTGAATAGACACATTACTGAAGGATGTTAATATCAGCTTAGAAAAATGTCAGGATGGATGAAAGTAGGGAATACTTGCTAGTCATTTCCAACACAGTAAAGCATTCCATTTGGCCATTGCTTGCAGAATGAGGTGGATGACTCACCAGAGCCTGGCCTAACAACTGTGGAATTCAGTGAGTCAGTTCCCATGGTCACCTACCTCAGCTGCTTTATTGTGAGTGACTTCAAACGCCTGAACCCCATTACTGTGTCTCAGGGATTTCCTTTCAGCATCTATGCAACACCAACGCAGGTCAACAAGACACAATATGCCCTTGAAGTTGGTGTTAAGATTATTGAGTATTATATCAAGTACTTTGACATACCGTACCCACTGCCAAAACTGGGTAAGTGCTGAGAACTGTTTCCCACTTAGTGAGTTGCTTAGGGAGCACAGCATTGTAACAAACTGAACATGTTACTGATGTGCGTGATTTGACAGGAGAAGTGTTCATCTCTGTGGTCTGTTCATTCATACGTATGTACTTATGTACGTATATACATATATATATATATACACACACACACATAATATATACATACTTACATAACAGTATGTATGTAGATACATACATAAGTGTACACACACACACACACACACACACACACACATATATGTATATATATATATATATATATATATATATATATATATATATATATATATATAT
>Ga0123354_10003812_pt1 | contig 21044 bp, 13 predicted proteins | sample TergutLab28metaG_2_FD_97872 | JGI IMG/M metagenome (GOLD analysis project Ga0123354, IMG submission 97872) | Labiotermes labralis P4 segment gut microbial communities from Petit-Saut dam, French Guiana - Lab288 P4 | ecosystem: Host-associated > Arthropoda: Insects > Digestive system > Gut ... | reverse complement strand
CAAATATAAAATTACATTTAAATTAGTTATCAATCACTGGACTAATGAAATCTTGTAGCATATTGCAGTTTCCTCAGGCCAACATCTGGGTCTGAGTTTTTCGACACATTCACGAATATTTTTATCCTCAGAACATTTCCACTATAAAACATTTATTCATGAAAATTGTTTAAAAAACTAAAATGACAAATTCCAGGAGAACCTCTCGCGGCCCGGTATAACTGATGCCAGGGCCCGGTACCAGTGGATGAGAAACACATGGCATACCAAGTGGTGAATCTGTCCAAATAGGACCACAGTGACTAGACAGACCCTGCTTCTGGACTTCAAATCAAGTAATGACACAATCAGTGCAAACCTTACTCCTCAAAGAACTCAAAAGCTGCACACCAAGTTCAAGAACAAATTTTGTGGTAAACTCAGGGGCAGCACATTTCCTGTCCCCGTGGGCCCACGGAAGTCAGGACCAACTGAATGCCAAGCTCAAATATTGTGCATACAGACCAGATTTATTACCATGCATTTTTATGTCTGTCTGCAATGCTAAGCATTCAAAGGCCAAACATTCATGTCAGATGGCAATACGCAGGTGACTGATGTACAGTGATTTATGCATCACCCAAAGGAAATCTTTAACTTAGAATACCTTCACTTCACATTCTATTTCTCCAATATATACACACAATACCTAATTAACCAATGTTACATGAAATCTGAAACTGAAAAACACTGTTAAAGAAGCCAAAAATCAAACATTTCTGTGTGCATTTGTGTTGGTTCCTAAACATTTCTCGTATGGATATAATAATGCTTCTTGAGACCATTTTTATGTGTAAACTGCTTGTTACATAAGTCACACCCGTAAGGTTTCTCAATAGAGTGCGTAAGTCTGTGCGTCATTAAATTTCCGCTCTGTGAGAAACCTTTATTGCATATATCACATGTGTAAGGCTTTGTACCTGTGTGGATACGATAATGATTGGTCAGATGTGATTGCTGAGAGAACTTCTTGCTGCACACATCACACATATAAAGTTTCTCTCCTGTATGAATAAGCTGGTGTCTAGCAAGATGTGAACTACGTGCAAAACCTTTACCGCAGACGGTACAGGGATACAGTTTCTCACCCTTATGTAAAAGTCTATGTACGATGCAATCATTTCCGGAGATCACTTTATGACATATTTCACAATAGTAAGGTCTCTCCCCTAAGTGGTTAAAACAATGTCTTTTGAGTGTATACTTACATGTGAATTTCTTGTCACATTCATCACACTTGAATGGTTTTTCTTCCATGTGTATACGAGAGTGTTTTCTGAGTGTGTCACTACGTGTGAATTTCTTTTGGCATACATCACAGTTATAGGTTTTGTCACCTGTGTGCAGAAGTTTATGTTTCACAAGATTTCCATGATGTGAGAACTCTTTGTTACATGTCTCACATCTGTAAGGTTTCTCACCCGTATGAATGCGATGATGATCATTCAAATGCGCCCTCTGAGAAAAATTCTTGTGGCAAATGTCACAACTGTAAGGCCGTTCCCCTGTGTGAACCAGCCGATGCCTTGAGACACTCACTCTTTCTGAAAATCTTTTATTGCAAATTTCACATTTGAAAGGTTTTTCCCCTGTGTGTGTACGAATATGTGCCTGGAGGGAATCAGTTTTATAAAACATTTTATTGCATATTTGACATTTATGACACTTCACTTTTATTGAAGTATAAGAATTATTTCTGCACCTTCTATGTCTGACTTCTCCAGGAATTTTAACTCTAACAAGGCTATCAGATTTCCTGCCATAATCCTCCTGGTAGTCAGCATCTGTGGTAGCAGCATCTTCCTGTTCGTTGTTCACCCACTTCCTGCTGTGACAGAAAACTTAAATTACAGCACACAACACCAAACTCAGAGCAGACCATCTTCACAAAGACACATTAATTAACCAGTGGCATAGGTTATACAGCTAAACAAGAAATTCCCTTTTCTTATGCAACCTGCATGTTTTTCAGGATCATGACAAAAATCCAGCCCGCCAGATTAATACAATTCCCATCTCCACGACCTATTCCTTCAAGACTCTTTTCAATATTACCTTCATACCAATTCCAACTGGCCTCCCGCGTTTTGCCTGGGAAACTCCAAATGCAGTTCCTGTTTCAAACATGTGAACTACATTCTCCTTTTTATCCCAGTTTTCTCCATTCAAATGCCACAATAACAGGGGTGTTGTGGTACTGCTTTAGACTTGTACTTGAAAGGCAGCATTTAAAATCTTGAGTGAGACATAGACCATCCTCAGCAAAGTTCTTTAGCATTCTTCTTGGTCCCTCCAGATAAATGCCGGGATGGTCCCCTCATTAATCCTTCATCACGTTCTTTCTAACTCATTACTTACTATTTGTCTTACCATCAAAGCTATTCAATGTGAGATACTGCCAGTGCAATACCTAAGTAGGAAGCGAATAGTACAAATTGTGAACATCACCATATTTCTAAAAGCTTTTGTTCTCAGTTAAATATGTCACCTTATCAAAGAATGTAATAAAATTGGAAGTATATTAGTATAAACAGCCAACTAAGTGCAACAATAATTGTATTTATTGATAATTTCAATCAGCTCAACATGTTTCAGGCGATAATTTCGCCCATCCTCAGGAGCACTAGACTGTGTTTACAGCTTGTGGTATAATGCACCGACGAAGTTGCTGGCTTGTGAGCAGGCAACTTCTCCAGTGCATTACACCACAAGCTGTAAACACTGTCTAGTGCTCCTGAGGATGGACGAAATTATCGACCAAAACATGTTGAGCTGATTGAAATTACTTATAAGTTGTTATTGTTTAATCTAGTTGGTTGTTTATACTATTGTATCAGTGATGCACAGTCACACAGACATCAAATTGGAAGTGCATACATGAAAATGAAGTCCTGCAAATAATACAGAATTTAAATTAATGAAATCCTACAGTGAAGATCTTAATTCTGTGTCCATACTAAAACGGTCATGATGGGCTGGACAAGTAGCTCATTTAAGTGACAACAAACCTATGGTCCTGAAGAAATGAGCAGACCTACAGCTTTCAGATGGTCGACGCATTTTAAAGACTGTAACAAAAAGGGGGTCAACTAAATTCGGAGTGGGACACTAAAGTACTGCCATTGCAGACATCAACATTGGCAAAGATAATCAACTGTGGTTGCAAGATGCAAGACTAATGTTATACAAAATGTCTCGTCATTTTACATGTGTCAGTGGAAAGGGCCGAACCCACTCCATCGGTGAAATCAGGCATATCCCAATTGTGAACCCCATGAGTTCAACATTACCTCAGCAATGACCAGAAACAAACATGAATTAAGTCTGCTGGCAAGATACAACACACTGTCACCAACAACACTAACTTCTTATGATCCGAAATCACTTGTGATTTGTCTTGGATTAGACTTAATAACTTGGAACCAAAAGAGCCACCAAGTTTTCAGAAATGCAAAAGCTTGCCTCCACCAAAGAAATTTTGCACAGCACCTTTGTAAAACTAATGCTGATACAGTTTTTTGACATCAAAGGCATCATTCTTCAGCTCTGAATAGCTCAAAAAACAAGCATGAATGGTGAATACTATGCAAATACACTATAAAATGAGTATCACACATACAATTTCTACTGGAAGTTCCCCATATAAAATTTGATTGCAAACAATTTATAGGATACAAAACACAGTGCACTTTCATTGTTTTATTATGTACCAATATGCATAAAAATCAGATTCACATAAAATTTTATACCGAATCACTGAAAGAGTTTATGGCATATATGGAAAAGTCCAATTATGGTCTCATGTAAACTATATTTATTGTGGAATGATATGGATTAAAATCAGAACTGCCAGATAACTTTTACTGAAAGTGTCCAGGCTAAATGTCAAATGTGTTACATGTGGCAGTACTTAGCTTTTGGACTTTGTCATCTAGTGTTCCACAAATACAATACAGGAAAAACAATGCTTCACAAACTGGACCATATAAAAATCAATCTTCTTCATCTGCAAGTAAAACACTGGGAAGGTACCCAATTAGCTGGGACTATCACACCAGTTGAGCTACTCTCATCTGTTTTAAGGAGCACAGCTGAGTAAGTTACATTCTACTTTTTTACCTGCAGATGGAAAGAGATCCAGTTTCTAAAATGCTATTTACAATTATCCACTTTAGTAGTACAAGATGGACAAAACCCGAAAGATACATAGCCCTGTAAAAAGAATCTGTCCAGTTCTTCAGGGTGTCATACAAGGTCACAGAAACAGACTGTTCCACATAAAACATTCCTTCTTTCTGCAACCTTATAAAGAATTTTGATATTTTTGATAAATAAACTTATAAATAATGTACAAATCATCAGTGAGTAACTTCAACAATATACCACAAAAATTAAACTCACCTCTCTGGCCTAATTTCATTTTTTCCTACATTTATCCCTTTATTCACCCGTTCCTGGACTGTGACATCGTCATCTGACTCTTCCTGGTAGAAAATATAACTCATTAGCAAGCAACTAAAGGCTCCACACAACAAAGAAAACATAATCACTCCTACATTCAGAAAGGCCGATTTTTTGTTGCACCATGCATTCCATGTTGAAGCCATAAATTCCGCACAGTCCTTGTCCCATAAAATGAATTCTCCAACAGTATGGTATTACTGACTGATTCAAATAACATTCAATAATTCCAAGGACAATCACAGTACATGCATATTTCATCCATATTGCTGTATAGAGTATATTTTATTGTTCTCACAAATTTTATGCATATCATTCTACATAACTGCATCAGAAATTACAAATTTGAACAGAGGCAATTTTTTTTGTCTTTAAGTTTAACAAATAAACTTAAAAAAAAAGATCCATTATCCAAGGGTTACGGTAACAATTATGAAATGAACACAAAGAATAACAATTCTGGTACATCTCTAACATTGCCACAATTATCTCAGCAACCATAACACGATGACAAAGTGTACAGCACAAACAATATGTTTCACTTGTCATTACGGCTCTTGTTTCACCTTGCGCTACGGCTCTTGTTCAACGCATTTTTCACTCTGAAAAATATTTATTGAGGTACAAGTGAGCTAAACTCTATCCGTGTGCACAAATAGGCCACGTCTTTCCCAATTCTTTCATGATCAATGATGTCGGTACGCAGGAAATCACACTCATTATGTTCATAATTTGTGCGCACAGCTTTGGCATGGATGAATGAGATACACTTGTGCAAACTCTGCCTATAAATGCTTTTACAAAAAGGACAGGACACTAAAATATAACTTGCCTTCATTTCAGATTTCATTACAGGGATAAATACTGGCATAAGATGCTCCTCCTCACCTTCACCAAGTGAAGACAATGAACAAATTTCATCATCTGAACAAGGTTCTACTTTGATTGATGCTGCAGTACACTGTAAAACAAAACATCTACTAGTATCGCCCTTCGTGTTAAACCAAAATTTGTATAAATGAAGTTTATGCCAGCCCCAGTGAACACCTGTCATTCTATAGTTTTGCAGTAAGCTCCACTGTTTTATGCAGACAAACCATTTAATTTAGTTTTATGAATTTTGTATGGCCAATCCCTGATGTACTTAATGTCATATTTTGATTTTGCATATGGTGTAATTAGGGTGATTGTGACAAATGAACTGTAAATGGCATAATGATGCAGAAGGTACTCAACTGACTGGATAGACTGAAGGAACAATGAAAGATATGTCAGCATAGTCATCGTACTGTGAATTGGCTGCAATCTCTGCCATGACCACATGACAAAATATTCCAACCTGTTTCCTCTATCTTATGTTTAGATAACAGCCATGGGAATAAAAGGGCTGGATTCATTATATTTTAAATTTCAAAACACAGTTCATATTCTTAGAATATTCAAACACTAATACATAAAGTCTTCAAGTACATGTTGCTGCTAAAAAAGCATGTTAAAAGAAGAAAATACCAGGTGCTGATAAGTCCTTAGCCCAACCAGGAAGGAAAGAAGCTCGGAAGCGTGTCAGGGACGCGCGATTTCACCACCATCGAGACGTGAGCTGTCATCAAGTTTGTTTTCCTGCAAGACAAGGTGCCGAAGGAAATTCACACCACTCTGACAGAAACATTAGCTTGTTTCCTTCCTGGTCGGGCTAAGGACTTATCAACACCCCTGTAATGCATAACCAAATTATTATGGGATATTAACATTCAAAATCAATGACTGCAAAATCACACTTGCAACAAAGGAATGTATTGCCGTGTACAACAAATTGTGTGTCACTCTTTACGCTACTAAGAAACACAAAATTTCACTTCCTTTTAAGTTGAAGGACTGACATAACAGCCAATAAAAAACTGGCACAATTAAACACCTGAGTATGAAGCAGGTAAGCAGAACACAGACACATGGCAGTACAACCAGGCAGCACATTGCATAAGCAGCTAATGTGAAATGTTGTCAGGCATAAGTGGCCATGTAGTAGGCACAGCTATGTAGCTGATTTATGAAAAAAGGTGACAATTTGGGCACAAAGGTGCCCAATGCCTTAACATCTGTTTGAGTTCCGATTCAAGCCCAAGACCTCAAAGACACACAATTTCTATCCTGTGATATCCAGCTTACATGTTGCACACAGTCATAAAATTTGAAGAAAGAAAAATGGAATAGATATTACAGGAAGAACTAAAGGGCACTATACACTCTCAGTTAAACTGAGCGATTTTATCGACGGAAAAACGGAGTAAACTGCGCGGTTTTGACAGACAATAGCGCAGGCCTCAGAAATGTTCTTTTTAGCCGTCTTTCACACAGAGAACTGCGCAGCTCACTCAGGGAATCCCATACACATTCAGTTCAGTTTTTCATGCAATTTTTTTACAGTTTAACTTAGAATGTATGGGGCCCTTAACACATACCCAAACCATTCCCTTCTCACACATATCATTACTCTGAATTTATAAATGTCTTTGTTCACAAGGTGAGTGACCTATATCATGCAGTCAGCAATAATTAAAAAACCACTCTCACTTACCTAGTGCAGCTGGTCACCATTAAGACACTTTTTCACATCATACAAAATGTGATTCAGGACAGAGACACATGACCCCATGCAATAACTGCAATTCCTTCTCATGTAAGTAAAAGATACATGATTAACAGAATAAGAAAAAAAATCTTACTTTAGCTCCTTTCTGCAGCATATCAAATGAGACTGGCCCTTCATCATTCATGTCATGGAATTCATGTTCCACTTTGATTTTGTCCATTTTGTGCTGCAAAACAAAATTATTCACATACGTAACTTCAACACAAATATCTAAACCTGATACATTTACGCTGTACTAAAGGTGTATAAGATCAATACCAACACTAACTATTCAGAGTACTTTAATTTTTATCCTTGGTAATTACTGTGGAGTTGAGATACAACAGTGCCAATTACAATGCACACTCCTCCAGCATGCCATTCATGTATTGTATTGTATTTATTCTCCTCTAGTAAATCTTTGTAGATACAGAGCAAGTCAATATGTACACAGTATGCGTGGCATTTGTCATACATATTACAAATTACAAATTTATCCTTAACTAGGAACATACAATTTTCTCTTAAATTTTAATAGGTACATAAATTTATCAATACCTTTTCTAGTATTATAAATTAGTCTTGCATGAGTACATATGAATAGATTTATCTGAAGTCACTTGATAGTATTCATTAAGCCTATACAATGTGTGTTCAAGGAGAAAGTCCTTCAATTTATTTTTAAAATGCTTAGGATCCTTAGAAAGGGATTTAATGCTCGTTGGTAAACAATTAAAAATGTTAATACCTGAATATAAAACTCCTTTTTTGTACCAGTTTTAAATTAGTTGTTGGAGGATGCAAACTGTCATTATAGTGAGTATTTTAGTCATGAATGCCTGAGTTCAATGGAAAAAATTCTCTATATTTAATAACAAACAAGAGTAATGATAATATATACTGCCCTGGCAGTGTCAAAATTTGTAGTTGTTTATGTAGTTGATGATAAGGAATGTAAAACAGTTTAAAGTTTGAAGACAACTGTATATTAATATGATGGTCAGTCAGAAAACAACTTTGCTTCCAGCTTAAGTACAAACAGTTGAGATTTAATTTTACTGCTATTCTATTAGTTTTTCACAGATTCCCTGCCAAAAGTGACACACATATATTATGGGCTGAGCTTTACTATTCCCTGTTGACAGAACCTGTGTCTTGTGCTATAAGCCAATGTGCATGGTTGTTGCTGTGTTACAATCATCTTTAAATCTGTATGCCTATATTGAAATCATTTGGGGTGACCCCACTATTTTTCACTTCATCTTGCTTTCCTGGAAAGTAATTTAATTATCTACTATTCACTGTTGGTCAACCCACCACACACTTATGGCGGATTGTTCTATTTTTGTATTCCCCAGTGAAAATTAGTTGCTGTTCTTCTATATCTTCATTCTTTCAGCTGCCTTAATTTTAATACCCACCAATGAAAATTAGTTTTAACATGTCCTGCAGTATACACTTATCTTTCTGTAGCTTAACCAAGGATAGAGATTTAGCCATTCTCAAAAATGTAGCAATTCTTAGAATTGTACATTTCAAATCAAAGGACGGAGTCCAAATAAAAAGCCATAAACAAAGCGACGCCAACGTATGAAAAATGAAAGAAAGTTATAAAGAAAGTTAAAAACAATAATAATGTCCCTGTGGAAAATCATTACGTCACGCAAATAAAACACATCACACCTTGGGGAAAGGCTCCACAGCAACCATTGAACATCCCAATAATCTACAGTGCGCTACACTAATTTTCTTTATACACCATGTTCGAGGAACAATAATAAGGAATTATGGTCACGCACTTTATAACATGAATTAATTCATGCAATCACTAGGATCTACGACTTATGATAGGTTTACCTACATGACGGTTAATCACAAACCTGTAAATCCACACCTACCGTGCTTCCTTCTCTATCCTGTATTGGATTTATGCAGCTGTGGTGTTAAATGCACCGTCTTCCTTTTTCTACAGACAGCACGGCCGATCCCGACAGAAACTCCATAGACAGGTACGTTAATGTAGCGTACGTGTTCAAAGGAAGTTCATGTTGCCAAGCTGCCTCTTTCTGCAAACTGCGGTGACACAGACAAAAGCCTCCCACCATACAATTATGTTTGCTACCGACATCCACCTTGTAACTGCAGCTGATTACTATCAAGGCCAGAATACTTCACCAACCAGTACCTTGGAATGTTTATGCCCATTCTGCTATAGACTACTTCTTCTTCTCCTTCTTGTACACACGACATATACCATGGATTAGAGCTTCGGCACCCGACTACACGGATTGTCTGAATATCTTCATTTATGATCAGTGATCATACGTGTTGTAGGTGCATTGTGTGTTGGCCAAAACTCAAAGAGCATAATGCGAACTACTGCTAGAAACACATATGAACCATGACAGTAACATTATCAGCCTCCGCTGCCTTATTGCCCAGAATTCTGTAGCAGATCCATTATTACTATTAGCTCTGCAGTGTATGTGGCCAAGGTCTTACATAAACTAAATTGTTGTCGTATGCTTAAGGTACTGACAGATTTTTTTTTTTCACTCTGTGTATTGTGATACAATTGTTAGAAATTATACCAACAAAATGCACACACTTCTACATGTTTGAGGCCTCACTCCAGACCAAAGTGAGGCCCTGCAGTGAAGCTGGAAACACTCCCTGATGATGGACCAGTGAGGTCCGAAAGATGTTGGAGTTTTGTACATTAAAAATTATAACAAAGTATGTACATTTTGTTCGTCTGATTAGTAAGTGCTGATACATCTCAATCAGCACTTAAAACCTGTTCCACGTATTACATTGTTAAAGTCATTAAAATTTGTGCCAGTTCTACATAATGTAAAAAAAATTCTATTATATCGAACTGCTAATGATGTAATCATTTCAAGACAGTAATACTCATAAGCAACATGTATTATGTGTAAAATTAAGGATTGAGTTCTCCCCCCTTATGTTTGGACTAGAAAATAAGGAATAAACAGATAACCACCAAACACAACTTTATCAAATAATGCACATACCTGCATGTTTCAACCCCATAGGGTTATCTTAGCTGGCTTCTAAAACACATCAGAGGAGGTATACATGTTACATTATGGAAGTAGATCTCACTTCTTACAATTATGTTAACAGTTCCAGTTTTTCTATTTGCAATTTTCATTATTAAAATATCTTAGAAGTGACAGACATCAGTAGTCTGTCTTGTACGAAGCTTTCTTTGATGGCAGATATTGAATGGAGATTTCATATTAGGTGATGTATAATGGTGACAAGGTATTAGGTCACCCAAGTGGCGCACGTCCTGTTCACACCGTAGTTGCCAAGAACTACGATGTGAACTAGTGCGATCTAGTGGTGTTGTTACTTCCATGATGTTTCAATATAAGTTCACAACAACCACTAAATGTGATCATGGGGTCACAAGTGTACAGAATATGAAATGGACGATTTGGAATGAAAGTAAATTTATTCCAAAAATTGTATTTCACTGATACATAAAAAAAAAGTTCAAATCAAACAGCATTTATTACTTCAGTGAACATGGACACTATCCAATACAGTAAAAACCAGAATAATGGCCACGTTCTGATCATGAGTTAAGCGCCTGCTGTACACGTTCTTGTCTTGCAAGCCTGCGGGTTGCCCTCTGTTCCATTTCCTCATAATGTTCAGCAAACATGCATCGGAGTGATGGATACATCAATGGTAGTAGGGGCAGCTCCCCCAGTCTCACCTACACAGTCATATTACTTGGTTAATATTCAACTTGTAGCACAGACAAGAAAAGCGTATTAAACCGTTTAAATAATGTCAAGGTGACCGAGATCACAGAAAACCTACATGTAGGCATGAATAAAATATCACAATGAATCTTTGAAGATTGGATGTTAGAACAGAACTGATTCCATAACAGGATATTCCTTGAAAATCTATGAACTGCTCAATGAAGTCCCTATACAGTCAGTCAGTTCATAACTCCTTTCAGTGCAATGAAATCTGACTGGCTCTTTCTACACTTGGGCATTCCCTTATTTAGGAAATAAACTAATCATTAATTTTGCGGAATACAACAAATCCTCTATCTTTTCAGTTTCTCAGTGAAACAGGTAACAAATGAAATATGTTGTGGTGAGACACAAGCCAGTGATAGGATACTATTTCCAAGTAGAGACTTCCACTGTTACATGGCTACCAAATACAAAATTTCACTAACACACTTGAGCAGTCAGGATGGTAAACAATCTCTATGAACCTCATTATACATAAATTCAGAACTGCAGTCCAACATGCAGGGGATCTCTGTGCCTTGGGGATAGATAATGGTGTCAGGTGTACAGTGATTATTAAAAAAAAATTCATAAAGGTGTAAGAATCAGAACATTGGTAGCTTATTCCTTCTGACAGTTATACAATGTCAATTACAGCCTAAGTAAGGGACATAAAGTATAACTTAATTAAAAACAGTAACCAGGATGGCCCATATTAACACTAATAACTATGTAAAGGTAAAGGTAAAGTTCACCCTATAACAGGCCACAAAGGCCCAGAGGTGGACTCTTTCTTTAACCTTGGTGCTAGATGGGGGTGGGTGGTCAGTGCCACGCCTTTGCATGTTTTTACATTTTTTTTTAAACAATATGCCTCACCTGAAGTACATACAGGTTAATGTTACACTCATAAATATCAAACCAAACACGTTTTCAAGTATATTGTTGGTACAGTTTCTATTAAGCATGTCTGCCAAGTTTACTGCACCAATATGGATGTAGATGAAATGTACATTGACAGTTCACAAGACAGATAAACCATTGCCCATGAAAATGGAACAAGCCAGATATTGGCTCATATTGTTACGGATGATGACAATCCCAGCAACCTGAATTTGAAGTTATTCACATTCCATAAATCCAAAAGAGGTTCCTACCTTTGGATATATATAACACCTCAAGAAATTTAGTATACATGTTGGAACAATACAATTAGCTTAAAACTGACTTAGCTCAATTTATCATTCTCTATTTATACTAAAGTATTCATCTATAAATTAGAAGGAATAAAAATGTAAATAATTCTTTAGGCCTGAAATAAATGATTCGGGGTTATCATTTAAATTTCAGAAAATTTGTGGGAACCTGTTAAATACTTTTATGCCAACTGAGTAAGACTTCTCTCTTATATAGCAAAAAACTTTGATAAAGGTCAGTGAAAGTTGTGTCTAGCATTTACATTACTGACATAATTTGGTTGGTATTAATTTTTTTGTTAACCAAAAATAAGGGAAGTGATAGTAAATGTTGTGAGTGAAGAGGTACAATTTTTCATTTCCCAAATAAGCCCCTCTGTCAGTCTCTAATTATGCATTGTGTAATCATTCTCATTACATTCTTTCATATTTTAAAAATGTTCACACTATGTGAGGAGTTCCCCTGAAATAATAACCCACAGTTCAAATCAGAATGAAAACAGGCATAGTAAATTACCTGCTATGTTTCTTGCAATATGAATTATTTCAATGATCTCACTGCATAGTAAGATGCACTTAATTTGTGTGTAGTTTGTTCAATATGAATTTTCCAAGACAGGGTACTGTGTACATATATTCCAAGAAATTTTGTATCCTTTAGAGATAATTTATTAGCATACCTAATGTTCAAATCAATTTGAGGACTATTTTTAGTTCTGAATTGTATCCAATAGGTTTCATCAAAATTTAATGAGAGTTTACTGGCTTTGAACTATTTATCTAAGGATTCAAATTCAATTTTGTCCTAAACATAGGCAAAGGGAATGTTTGTGTAAAATGTGATATACAGAGGGCAAACATGGAAGCAAATACATCAAATCATCATCATCATCTTTGATTTTGTGAGTATTAATGTTCCAGAACTCAGTGGTAAGGAACTATGTGATATAACGGACTGCACCCACACACATGCACACACATACACACTTTTTAGGTGCTATTTCATGCAATGGCTCATGTCTCTAATTCAGTGTATGTATGCTTGAATATCAGTATTCATGGACGAGGATTGGCTGCTACCTGGAAACTACATGCTCCTAAACCACAGTTCTGCTCCATCAAGATCAGTGTTCCTTTCTGTAACACACTTTGTCAGGGAAGACACTTCACACATCTTCAGCCTACATTACTTTAGTTATGAATTTCTCCTTTTTTGAAGTCTTATGATGAACTGATATTTTGAGATCTTCACTCTTCTGGGATTTTATGTAGTGTAGAATGGTAGTTGGTTAAAGATGTTTCGGGACAACCTAAAGGTACCATCTTCGAGGGTCAAGCTGGGGGGGAGGGGGGGGGGGAGCTGGAAACACTTAGGTGCATAGTTATATAGGGATTGTTGTAAGTGGTGACTGGTTCTCAGAGAATGTTATGCTAACCAAAGGGTTACTGGAGATGGTACTCTGAAGGAAAATAGCCCTGGAACATGAAGCCACCACCATGTGTAAGAAAGGAGGACATAAAGGAACAAGAAAAACAAAGAAGGAAGGAAAGGAAGAGTATATGGGAGGGAGTGAAGAGAAAAAAAAAGAGGAAATAGTGGGATAAAGAACACAGAATGATGGTGAGCCCTGTGGGGCCAGGGAGAACAGGGGGTAATAGGTGCTACAGGATAAAGATTAAGAGAAATATGAAAATGAAAATAGACGCAGAAGGGACGAGGGGGGAGCAAGAAGAGGAAGTAAGGGTTGCCCCAGCCCTGGGGAAGAGTAAATTGAGGTAGGGGGGGCTACCAAGGTCACTGTGAGGGAAACAGCATTGGAGTGTGAAGTCACAGGCAGGAAATGGGGATGAGAAGAGGTGCAGGAAGGGAAGGCTTATGAAAAAAGGGAAAAATATGAAAGAAAGAAGGAGAAGGAAAGGGGATGGAGGAAATCAAAAAAGAAAATCAAGTGATAAGTGTATGGTGGACTGGAGAGCCATATGGGGATGAGGAGAAAGGCAGCATGCCTATAATGTAATACTGAGGAGCATTCACATAACCATCGTTGCTATGGAAAAGCAATAAATATCGCATATTCAGAGTGTGTGTGTGTGTCTGTCCCTAACCTAAGTTACACAGCATGCCAAATGCATGTGCTGTATTATATTGTGATCTGCGGCCTGTCTGGCTGTAGCATATTTTTCCACATCTCATACATGGCATGATTTTTAAAAAAAAAGTTACTGCATGTAAAATGTCTGTTTTGACTGTCTCTACAACTTTTGTCTGCAACATTTCTCATTCTAACAAAAAATCAGCAAGATACTACCATAAATATACACAGGTCTTAACGTACAGTACCCATTATTCTAGTCAGATTTTAATGAGACATGAATTTTCTCAACAGATTATCAAAAAATATTCAAATATCAGTTTTTACGAAAATGCAACAAGAGGGGGCCGAGTTGTTCCGTGTGGATGGACGGATGGACAGACAAGCTAAAGCTAATGGTTGCTTTTCACAATTTTGCAAACACACCTAAAATGTGCACCTAAATTTATGTTCTAGTTTAATAAATGAAATTTTATAGTTCACTAAGTCTCCTGTAGTTCATTTATGGAATGTCAAAACATTTTTTTGAAAACTTGATACAGAAGAGGGTGATGGAACTATTTCAGCCACGATGACTTTGCAAAGATTCAGAACCACTTGTTCTTTGTTCTGAAGCTGGCATTTCATTCCCATCAAATGGCCTTTTCCTATAAGCACCCATCCTTAAATCAGTGCATGGCATTTACAGGCAATCTAACACTTCTAGAAATCACCCAAACAGGGCAGCTATGGTCAAGGAATGAATATGGATAGGTAGAGCAGACAGTGGGGTTGCACAGTGTACTGCTAACTCAGAATAGCTCCTTGTGACACCATTATCTTGGACCACAGCACAGATCTATCCAAAACAATCTGCAGGCAAATTATTGAATTATTATCTTACATGTCTAATATGACGAATAACTCAATACAACTTATTAAAATAATGATACAAAGCAAAAAAATTTGTTCTCATTTTACTCTGCACAAAATTGGGGCAAGAATTACGCAAACGCGTTTATTTCTGGGCTTGCTGCAATGTCACTAAACTATGACAGATCTAATCTTCAGTAATTCAATTTTATTTAGCTTTCTGTAAAACAGATGATTCATTAACATGCTTAACATTTATTGTCTTGACACAAAGAACTGTCTACTCATCATACCTAAAATGACCGCGGGGAGAGAAAAAAATGTACATGAAGGAAAGCAATAGTTGCAGGAAAGCTTTAAATGTGTCAAACCTATAAGACGAAGAATAAATGAATGAAACCTGTGGGAAAACAATGCATATGGGAATGATGAACGGAGGTTACGCTGAATTCACACGCACCTGCATGTTATCAAATGCTATGCCAACGTCCTTCGTAAAGCTGGCGTTGAGGCGTGGCAGCTTGGCATAACGCTGGCTGAAGTGTGTCAAGAGTGTAAATTTGGCTCCCATACGCTGCCCTACTTCAATTGCTTGTGAAGTCGTAGAATGCAGTTTGGACTTAGCTTCTTCCACAAGTTCATCCTCCAATGTCGCTTCATGTATCAACAAGTCACTCCCTCTACCTGGCAATTTATCACTATCATTACAGTTATTCTTTAACTATTAGCACTTTTACAGTCAGTGAAGACAATCTGACGTTCAGGTGACCGTGCATCGTGATAGATTCTTGTAACAAACCCAACCAGATGCACTAATTTCTCAAATTTATTTTTAGAATAAAACTCTACATGTTTCAGACAGTTCCTCTGTCCATCATCAGGAGTTTTTCATTGTACACACAGCAATGGTATATGTCATGCAGGTTTGCTGTGTGTACAGTGAAAAACTCCCGATGATGGACAGAGGAACTGTCCGAAACATGCAGAGTTTTATTTCAAAAATAAATTTGAGAAATTAGTGCATCTAGTTGGTTTTATTATAAGAAGTGAAGACAATCTTGTTAGTGAACTGCGTGTTTGCCAACATTCAGAATTTGGACACCACAGCAGTATGACATCCCTGAACATATAAATCTACAGAATGGCCATAATTTATTCACCACTTGACATACATGCAGAAAATATGAAATACAAAAGATATTAGGAATAATTTACTGTGTTCAAAAGTTCATCTTGATCCGTTTGTTTATGTCACTTCTTACCATCAATGCTAGTCCATCTCAGCATGCTCAAAGATTCTTTCCAATGAGGCTGATCATCCATGTCCACTGCCTGCACTATCTGAATTATGTACACCTTAAACTTTAAACAACAGAGGATAATATTACGCATGTTTGTCTATGGAAATTGACATTCTCCACTAGCATGGACAGATTACCCATGCTGCATTGTAGAGCCTCATAAAATCTGTCATCTGTGCCAGTGTCTACACAAGGCCTTCTTATGCAAGTCACTGTCAGTATCCGTAAAATGATCCAACAAATGCTTAAAGGACTGTCCTCTATATACAACAGAGTAACATCTCTGCACCTTTATCACAGATTTTAGGCCCCTGTACCCATAACACATTTACCTTTGTGTTGCAATGACACTATTTTGTGTTTTGAAGTTCGTTCCACACCACCATGAACAAGCACACTGTAAACTTCTAGGAAATGGTTGGAGATGATCTATCAAATACAGCATGCAATCTCTTTGTATCACCTGTACTTTGTGTTTGATGCACACTTGTAATGTGGTGAATAAATTATGGCCATACTGTGCATGTACTAACTCTGTTAAGAAGATATTCTGAACTTTGATGTTTTGCATCCTGTTGTGTTGGAAAATCAAATAATTTATTGGTATAAACATCTAACATAGTGATGTTAGAGGCTATACCAAATGAGTATTTAACTACTCTGAAAATCACCTTCACTGACTATGGGAAAGCACAAAAAGGATAGTCTATCTTCATGTGGAAGACCTTTCACACACAAGGCAAAAGAATTAACCCAACAAAGAAAGTTACAAATATTCCAAAAACAAAGGGTTAAAATTATCAGATGCAAGAAAGAAAAATTGGAGAGAACATAATTTATTACACTGTCTCCATAATCCCCCAATGTGAACCAAAGTATTTCCCTTTCCATGTTTACATTTAGGCCTAACGTACATACCGAGCTCCACCAGATCATCACAGGGCATTGTATCACCAGAGTATGTCACCTTCCAACCATTATGGTGGCTGAGTGCCACTCCAAATGAATTAGGACAGTGTTTAACTGGAACCGTGCTGATGTTCTTCATGTGCAGAGATGCTAATAATCGTGAGTACAAGTCAGCATCAACACTGCATCTTCCCATGTGCTGCAGAACAGACAAACCCCAGAGACTGATATATATATATATATATATGCACAAACTCAACATTACCAAATGTCGAAGAAGTTGAGGGGGGGGGGGATGCCTTTATCTTTATTTCTTTACATTCAACAGTTCCTTACAAGGGTAAAAAATAACCCAACACGACGATGAAATAGTCATTAATGTATATAATATAAAGGCATAAAAACATGTCAATTAAAAAACACCCATAATACTTCAAGAATACAAGATGTATAACAACTGCACAAAGTGCAACAACCATACAACAGAACAGCTTGTGATAATCATATGTACAAGTACAGTTAAACAAATTTTCATGCCAAGTGTACTGACTACACACAACTTATGTTTTCAGGAGATGGCATAAAAGTAGCAACTAAAAGAGAAGAAATGCATCAGCACATAGAATACATTTTACACTGCAAATTATAAATAAACTCACGTTTCCATTTCCATTTTCTCACAGTTTTTTTTTTTTCAGAAAATGTGGTGAAGCAATGTTTCGATAATAAATATGTCATGTCAGTTAGCTGTATTTTGCCAGTATCAATAATAATGTGACTCCCAACATTTAAATTCTGGTCAACATACAGGTGAAGTCTGAAGTAGCTTACAACTTCTAAAGTTTAAATTTTTGTTGCTTATATAACTGACATAGGTTCTTCCTGTGTATTACTTCAGCATCTACCTAAACTAACTTGGTCAAACTGAAGACAAGCAGTGCCTTCCTCCAAAACACTGGCACAATGCGCCACAGAGAAACCCAAAAGGAAACAATCACGTGATCAATAACCACAATGAAAACATGAAGACTTAAGTCACACATTTTGTGCTGTAATGTTATATCATGAACAAAATGACACACCCTTCTGGGATGAGTAACGTTTGGTGATGAAGGCACATTTTGCTCATTTGGGGAAGTGAATAAACACAGTTCATGGATATGGAGAAATGAAAATCCCCATGCATGTGTCGAATATCATTTTGTGCCAAGAGTTCTATGTAGATGTATGGTCCTTTCTTCTTCATGGAGAGGACTGGAACTGGCTATGTGTATCTGAATATGACAGAACATTTCGTTACCATGAGCTGGTGAAGGCAATTCTGAAAGCCATTAAACCGTTTTACTTAGAAAGTGCATCTCCTCAGTTCCGTGCTGACATGCGGCATTTCTAAATTTCTAGCTTTGTAGGTTGGTCAAGGATGCTCATGAGATATAACCTCACCATGATTCTTCTTGGTGTTTTCATAAAGGATATGTCATTTTCATCTTTACCAACAGACACTTAAGACGACCTCAAGAACGGTCAGAGATGCCATTACTGATGTCAAACCTGACTGTCACCCCACATTATGTCTACGAAGAGACCAATTAGCAATAGACCGTCTCTGTCATGTAAAACGAAGGAAACCACACTGAGATCACCATACCTCATGGTTCTATACCTTACTGTATCAGATTATATTATCATGGTATGTAATTAACTGTGTATCATGGCAGTACATTTCCACATCCTTTGGAAATTGTAAAGCTACTTTACAGGATCATTCTGTATAAATAAATGTAGCAGGCAGGTTACACACTGTGAGGCAGTGAACGTAATAGAGACATTTTAGAAGAAATGAGAATTCAGTCACCAAAAATGTAAAAGATAACTCAACCAAATGGAAACAACATATAAGAATTATGGAAACCATAAGAAAACCGAAACAGATTATAGTAACACACAAGATTAGGGGGAAGAGAAGTTTCAGAACACCAAAGAAAAGATGCCATAAAAACCATACCAGACCACATGGCCTAAACCTGGGTATCATGATCATACTAATGTAACTCACTTTAGTTCTAAAATATACAAATTCTCTCAAAGACTCTATCTATGAATTTAGTGGTTTATTTTGGCCATGAATTTCAACAACAACAATTGCCCCCCCCCCCCGGACAAATGAGAAGGTGGGAAGAAAGAACAAACCCTACAGTACTTGGTGCATGATGTCCCATTGTGTTACATGTAATTGCAAACTGATCCTAAAATAATACTAAATTAATATAAGAAAATGGCAGTGGATTGGTCATACTCTGAGGAAGGGGGACGAATCCACTGAAAAACAACAAGCATTGGACTGGAATCCGCAGGGAGCCAAATGCACAGGAAGACCGAAGAAAAGCTGGGAGAAAGAAAAAATTTTATGAATCAGGAAAATGTGGCAAAACATGCAGTGAGGTTAAGAGGTTGGCATACATTGCAGTCACATGAAGAAACTTCACAAATGCTCTTTGTTCCTAATGGAACACAAGGATATACCACCACCACTACTTCTACTACAACAACAATAAAATGATAGAAGCCATATTTTCTTACAGTCAACACAACTTTCATACTGTATTTCATAAAAAAAGGTAAGATAAAATGTTTTCACCTTATGTATCAGGTCATTTTCATATCTATACAGATGAAAAAAGGAATATGAGATGTCAAGTTCCATATAGAGTAATGACACGTAAACATTTTTATGTTTCTGGCTGTTTTTTGTATACAGACAGAAATCTGTACTGGCTGCAAGAAAATGCAGCTTCTATCACAGAACTGCCCAGAAGAGCGCAGTTCTCAGCTGCTTCACAGCGGAACCCTGAAATCGCATATAGCTTCTATTGTTCTGTAATCCTACAGTACAGCACTTTGTGGCCCAACAGCTATGTCCGTAACAGGATAAGGGTGTAGTAATCTCACCAGATCTCCATTGGGAACCAGCACAAACTCTTGTAGCACAGGCTCAAAGGAGTAGTGATACAGCTTCAGCCAAGACATAATTTGTTTCGGTGCAATGAGATACACAGAACTCTGTGGGAGCGTCCGTTTGCGTCCTTTTAACAGGCCAACCAACCCAATGTGGTGGTCAGCATGCAGGTGAGATATAAACACAGCTCGCAGCTTGCCAAGGACTGTGTCTACCTCCTTTGGTCCATAAAACCTAACCAGCTGTCCATAGGTTCCCTCTCCACAGTCCAGCAAGATGCAGTCATCCTCACTACACAGATATTTAAGAATATGTATAGCAGTGTTGAAACAAGGGGAACATTTTATCTCAGAATGAAATGAAAGAAAAACAAACCAACAAAAAAAGAAGAAAAATGATTCCAAATATGTTGTTTTGCAAAAACTAAAAACTAAATATGCAACCATAATGATGCTGAGATGACCTACTAGACATTGAGAATTTTTAACTAACATTTCAAGCAGCTTTGATGTTAGAGCCAGCATTAGTATGCTGAAAAGGAACTGTGTAACTTCTTCCTCATGGAATGTGACATATTTTGGTCACTGATCACCCCTCATTCAAATCAATAATATTCAAAGGTAACTAAATGCAAAAAAGAGCTCTAGAAAGCACTCATGATATCGTCATCAGCCTTATGCCATTTAAATGCCACCATACGAATAAAAACAAACAGGCACACCGGTCTATTACTAACAATCATAGAGTCATATGTGCGCATATACAGTGTCATCCAACAAGAACTCCCTAGTCAAAGTTAGAAAGTTAATATCCCTCTTATTTTCAT
>Ga0123354_10003810_pt1 | contig 21052 bp, 7 predicted proteins | sample TergutLab28metaG_2_FD_97872 | JGI IMG/M metagenome (GOLD analysis project Ga0123354, IMG submission 97872) | Labiotermes labralis P4 segment gut microbial communities from Petit-Saut dam, French Guiana - Lab288 P4 | ecosystem: Host-associated > Arthropoda: Insects > Digestive system > Gut ... | reverse complement strand
TCTAACCCAGCCGCACCAAATCTCCAACACACAACGAACCAAGAACATAACGACCAATGTGGTAATATAATAGAATAGTCGCAAGCTCCTGATGATGGATATACTCGTATTAATGTCCGAAACATGTTGGGCGGGGCCGCGGTGGCACAGTGGTTAAGGTGCTGTGCTACAAATCAGAAGGTCGCTGGTTCGATCCCAACTGGTGTCATTGGAATTTTTCATGGACATAAAATCCCTCCGATCGCACTATGGCCCTGGGGTCGACTCAGCCTCTAATAGAAATGAGTGCCAGGAGCATTTCCTGGTGGTAAAGGTGGCCGGTGCGTAAGGCTGACAACCTTACCACCATCCTGTGCCGTTGTTATGTAATCTGGGAACCTTAACTTCCTGGAACCCTCTGGGCCACTCCAGGCCTGTAACGGGTTAAAAAAACCCATTTTGAACACCTAAGAAGTGAAATAAAATAGCAAGTGACATCAAGCTGGTCTTTTATTCTTCAAGTATTTTTGCTAGTACAGGTTTAGTGTGTTCTTCAAAGCTTACCGGAAGAAAAGCACCTCCGTCTACAAGTACAGTCTAAAGGCTAAACATTTAGTCCATGCAGTTTTTATCCTTTGCTTCAAAATAATAATCCATCGTCTACTTATTATTTAGATCGATCTGTGGCAGGTGTGACAATAAGTGCATTTGCGTGCCAAGATGCCAGCAGTGTAACTAGAAAATACAGTGCAATTAAATAAAGTAATGGATTAGGAATACTAGACATTCACGCTGAACTGAAATTACTTTGATTAGAATAAAATTTTGGTCTATGTAATGTGTAATGAATTAATATTCCTAAACAATATATTTTTTTCCCTACCTATTGACCACCAAAGTAGAATGCAGTTATTTCAGTTTAGTGGGAGATATTTTATGACTTGCAAATTATGAGAGAACTGAAGTAACATCATACTGTACACGCATGCGAACATAAAATCAAGTGAGGGAATGCGGGACATCTATAAAATAACTTAGAAAGCAACGGAAGTCTAAGGAGGCGTTGTGAGTATTCGTTACGGCAAACTCATGCAATATGCACTTGTTAAGTATCACGTAAGTGCGACCTCCGTGAACAGACAGCAACAGCACCGTGTGGGAAACTAATGAGTTGTTCAGGGGAAGGCCGCAGTGGGGGATGAAGATAGGTTCACGGATTAAGTTTAACTGAAACCGGCCCTTTTCTTGCTCATTTCGCCCTGCTATTCGCCCAGTCTTGTTACATAATTGGAGGTGTCTCTTGCAGGAGAAGTTAACTCCATAAACAAAGGTATGAATTTGTACTATGTCAGTTATCCCGGTCCAAATCGAGACTATTCTGTACATGCAACGTAACTCCACAGCTCTCTAATTTTACACAATTCACACAAGGCATAGCTGTAGACAAGAAGACTTAATTTGCTGCCAGCACCAGAGTAATGGCCCGCAAAGTGGTACAGTGGTGATGCGGTTGGTCGCCGGTATTTTTACCGAGAAGACACTGTTTCTCTCCCGGGGCAGGTCATGAGGATTTTGCGGTGAACAAAGCTGTACTGGTACACGTCCTAATGTGCCTACTTAGATGTTCCCCCTTCATTTGTGATTCCACTCATGATTACATACTTACCCATCTCTCCACTCAAGGATAGAAATTGGGCTCATTAAAACCCACAGACCCTCACAAAAGCAACCTCACTCCAAAGAGATGGAATAAAGAATCACAGTTATAACTACACTTGCTGACGGCAGAATATATCAAACATCGGCATCGAATATTCACTATTCCTAAATTCTACCTCATCCTTTCTAATAGTTTGACTAAAAGTATTTAAAATTTAAGTAGACTTAACTACAATTCTCATCATAAATATGTCGCAATTGTAAGGCTTAATTTTAGGTTACGTGAAAGCTATCCAAATTCATTCCAAAAGATTTTAATCAGAGACGCGTGGATGAAAGTTTGATTTCTCTCGATTCAATACCTGTTACATGTCGAGTCAATTTGATGATAGGCGCAAACATAATAGACAACTATATTACCATATTTGTTTATAAAACACTATCGAAGGCACTACATACTTCAATTTCCAGACTGCTGTATACAGAAGCTCAAAATTGACGTATTATTTTCCCTTGAAAAGGGTTAATATCGGAGAGTTCTTTTTATCTGGAAATTGTCATTTGTAATTACTGAAGAAATTTTGCGTGGTGGCAGGCAGCGTCATGATCGCCGCTATTGATTTTTGCCGTCAAACGGCTTACATGTGTTTTAGTTTACGTTTTTCAGTTAATATTGATTTTAAATTTTCATTTGTTCCAAGAAAGTGCTGTAAACTTTAATTCAGTATTTTGTAGTTAACATTGTGATTTCGCTTATCCGACGTAATGTGCAGAATGTGCTGTAGGGGCTATCTTTAGAAACGCAACACGCGTTGCAGCTCAAAAAAATGTTCATCGCTACATGTCGAGATTCTTCGGGAACACAGATTCCTACATTCTTCCTTGCAGATCGTGCTCATTGCGAGTATGTTCATGGTGGCTAAATATTTTTTTTTCTTAACATGCCCCAGAATTAAACATCGCCATGGATCCGGCCTGATGAAAGGGAAGCCCACAACACTTTGTTACATCCTCGCTATTCAAGGACGTTGCACAGCGCAGATTGGCAGTCAGTTACGACCATTCCATACAACATCTTCACGGTTAACCCGGGAACACTTGTGTGCGCAGATATAGGTTTTCTCGAAACGTCGGTAACTAAATAGCAATCTGTGCTGCGTAATGTCCCAGACGGGCGAATATTTCGTTTACACCTCAGCGGATGTCTGAAATCTTGGAGCAGCTAGTTATTCCTTCGCCAGAGAACGAAGAATATTTTGTAAAGTTTAGTTCTGCACTGCACTGCTACTGCTAAGGGAAAGGAGAGAAGCGGAAACAATCGAAAAATTGTAAGAAGATAAGTAACATACAGGTATGAGTTTGTGGTCTTGCAAGTATGAGAAAAATAATCTTATTTGCATTCGTAATTCGTGTATCTCATAAACCTTGCGTGATGAAAGTAGGGCGAAGTATTAAGTGTGTGTGTGTGTGTATATATATATATACACATACATACATACATAATACCGACTCCAGAATGAAAATGTACTTGATTTTCCTTTTGTTTGAATCCACAACTTTCTTGACCATGAGGATCTACTAACCTGAATTTAGGTGGTGATTACGTAGAATACTCGGGGCTATTTTCCGTGTACTGACACCCTATAGTCTGCTAAAATTGTATCGACTTCTCGGAGAAACCTTCTTCGGGCTTTGGGATATGTTTCTCCAAAAGTCCTTAAAAATCTCTCAAATATACCGCATCACATACCAAAATACGTTATTTTTTAACGTAGCCCTACTTAATACATGACAGCCGGATAACGTAGTGGGAATGGCGGCCAGGTTGCAGTCAGGATTACCGAGAAATCGCGGTTCAAAATCTAGCCGGTGTAAGAGATTTTGCCATTCTGCAGATAATAAGATACTGGGACCTACCAAGCCTTCTATTAAATGGCTCTCGAGGGCTCTTTCCGTGGAGTTATTGCAGCTTACCAGCCACTTCCGAGGTAAAACTTGTGTGCAGTTGCAACACTCTTCAAGACGCGTGGCGCGTGACCAACAGTGAATAGTGCTTAATAAGTCAAGTAATGAAACACAGTCCATAGATCAAGATTTGTTTATTGTCGTTGTATGTTTAGCAACATCAATATACTGATCTTGCCATACATTACGAACAACAATCCATGTGTCAATAGGGTCATCAAATTAAATTTAAAATGGAACGTGAAATTACCTTCTGTCCTTCAAGGGCAAGTGATTTAGAAATTAGTTGCCTATAGTTCCGGTAAGAGCTATGAATATCATTGTTGCACTTCCCACCAACAGCTTCAACAGCAGGTACGTGATGTCAGCGCGGTAACATTGACTTATGGCGGTGGGTGATAATGTTATCTAACGTATAATTACAGTAATGCAGATATACGCATGTAAAATAAAGATCAGGATAACTTCAAACATAAGTGTGCAATATGTATGTCAAGCATACCGGTGAGAGACTAAACAAGCCAACAAATCCTTCATGATTCCCCTTCTGGTTTGACGTCAATATTACGTCACAGCTCGTAGTTAGCAGAGTCACCGCCTTGACTGTTCTCATGTCGCGTTCCTATTGGTTCCCTTCATAGCCTTAGGGTTGTTCTGTGTTACATAAATTATGTAAAACCCTTCCCCCATTCAGATCCAAAGATGGCCGCCGTTTATATCACAGGAGACCAATCAGAAAGCGTAAAAGTGTTGGCGGCCATAAAAGTTTTCTCCTAGCACCGCTTCGCCGCCATGACGCAAGCAGTTCCCCCTTTCCCCACCAGGTTGGATTTTTAACAGATTTTATATTTCACGTCAATCTTAGATTATTAATAAGTTATCTGGAAGCCAAGTTACCATAACGGATAAATAAACAAATCTTATATTTTACACAGGGCCTGTAAAATTATAAATTGCATTTAATTGCCGTGAATATCCACATATGACTGACAATTTAGTAACTGAATTTGCCAGCATTTAAATTTAGCGGCCGCAATCCCAACATGGTTACTCAGATTCCTCCCCAACCCACTGAAACTCCGCCAAACTCCTTCCCAGCAAGAGATGCACCCGGCAGTCTAGTTATCAGCTCTTACTAATAGTAGGAAGATGTGTGAGTATTGATTGTTATGAAACTGTGCGTTTAAGCTGTACCCGAGACTTAATATGTTGATTGCAGGAATCGGAAAAATAAATTTAAATAAAATTATTTACTTAACCCTGAAGTCATGTAATACGTTATTCAAAACACGCTAATCGTTTGTTATACCTAAATAAAGTTTTCTGCAGTGAAACAACACGTAACCTTCAGTAGCCTGAAATCATTTTAATATCAGTACTCACGAAAATATCTGAGAGACACACGTACCAGCTTATGCCTGTTTCAAACTATCAGCCGAGCCGACAGCTGATCAGTTTGAAGCACACACTGCCTTGTAAGAATGTTGGGCGAATCCTGTAAATCGAATTGCACGATCTGATGGAAAATATGGATGAATTCATGTACTCCCACATGCTTGCCTTCGATCATGTTTACCATCCTAAGGAATCAACGTGCTTCTTCCTCCATGCAATTCTTACAAGATATTCTTGACTAATTACGTCCTTTCAGCTGGTCAAGGAGCCCACCACTTGTCTGTACCCTGCGCCAGATGAAATCGATCCATATATATACCTGCTTCTTACGACACGTTTTAATATTTTTATACCACTTACCCATCTGTTTCATGTCCTTCCCGTGTGTGCTGCATGCCAAAACTATCTCGTCACCACTAATACGATATCTGGTGAGTAGTACAAGTTGTTGCTTATTTTCATTAGACTTTTAATATACTCTAGTCTTCTGTAATTTTGCTGTACTTTCGTTAAATCAAAATATCCCTCCCTTACTATCTAGGTGGAACGTTTTGCAAATTACTTAACAGTATGAACAACAGTGGCGGATGTCATTTAACAAAGTGCGGTGCTTTAGTAGGCTTAATACGTAGATCTGCCGTAGGCCGTATGGTTTCTTTAAATCTCTGTGAGGGTGATATAGCCTCATGTTCCACCACACTGAATGCTGTGTTTTTTAAGTTGTGTTTCAAAACTGTTTAGGTGTACAAACCTTGTTAACATGACTTCGTGAGCAATGGACGAAGAAACCAACCTTCACACAAGCTGTAGTGAAGACTAGGAGGTGGTCATAGTATTATAAAAAGAATTTCTGTCATTTGCCAGTCAATACGGTGTCAAAATGAGAAGTTCTGAACCAGAACACAACTGATATTTATATTCTGTTTCTTTCAGTGTTTAAATAACATATGCAGAGTCTGCTGAAATATTTAAAAGAGCTGTATTTTACCCCATATAATAAGCTATTTAATGTGCGTTTTGTATTATCCCAGAACGACCCCTCCACACCCCCCCCCCCCAATATTATTTCATAAAATTGCAGTGGAGGGTTGGTTTTTGTAATGGAGTCGGATTGAGTTTTCTGTGGAGTAGTAACTGAATTTGTTTTTAGGTACCGGGACATTATTTTATCTGACCAATAGATTTGTCATTTCCTGTCGGTTCGCTTTTTCGTAACCCGCAGCCACACGGCAGTCGATTCACACGCTCGTTGCAGTGACGACTGAAAATGACAAAAATATTGATCAGATAAAAAATTATCGTATAAAACATACACAGACGTCTCTCGCAAAAAGCTAAAATGTCTTGCAAGCAATATATCAACATAATTATGGTAACTGAAGTAATGCAAAAGACATAAATTTATATGAAACTTTGACTTATTTCAAGAAACACGATGCATTTTACATATACGTCTGTATCACTTCAATCCCTACGAGTAAACATTACATGCAGTGCAGTACCTGACCGTTGAAGGTAGGTTATGGAGACCTCCCATGTAGGCGATTGTTTAACATTTGGCATTGCGCGCAAATAATGCCTCACGTGCGTCATTTAAATAACATGAATTGCTTCATACAACCACGTTTACTAACAACTCTAGGCTTATACGGCAAGCGTCGCCTTCCATATTCTGAGCACGGAGGTCGTAAAACAAAAATAATACTTACCTTTTCCTTGTTCTTCTCTCAGATGCGAATATCCTCCCTTCGCCGGAGAAGATACGCCTGTTCGCCTCAATGTCCTATTAATTACATCAGCGTACCGGGACATCTGTTCATTCAACTGGGTGGAGGAGTTCCATTAAATTTGGCGCAAGATTTGGGATTCTTTTCGGTGTTAAGAATATAATACTGCTTACAATTTTAACTTTTGCAAAAGCTGCAATATAAACGAAGCCCCTGTGAGACAGCGCAAGACCAAACCTGTAGCGAAAACAGCGTCCTTTTCTCAGAACATTTCGACCTTCTCTTAGTCTAAGAGTAGTTTTATGGTTAGTTATTTCTTCTTTTTTTAAGCCTCTGTGAAGACATCTGAATACTGCATTGGTTAGCTGAAAACGAATGTAGCTAATAGTAATACCAAATCAAGGAGAAAAAATTTATATACATTTTAGTGAGACCAAACTTAAAATTATTTATTTATTTCTTACTTCTATAATATTAGCATTTTTTAGACATGGCCAAATGTCTAAACAAACAATAAGCTTCAGTCCAATTCTGAAATGGAAAGGCCCAAAGGGTCCACGCCGTATGAAGCTGCGGAAGGATATGGAGACTGTTTAACAGAAATTAATTAAGAGGTATAAGATAATATTAAAATATGTCTTCAAGAAATAGAATGGTGGCATTGACTAGATTGATCTGGGAAGACACGGACAGGAGACGTTCTCTTGTGTATGCGGTAATGAACCTTGGAATCCTAATTTTATGCGAATGTAATCTCTAGGCTAACTGAAGAATTACTGGCTGCTCAAGAAGGGATCCGGTGCGTGGAGTTGTTTGGTTGGTTGTTTGGCTAGTAAGTTAGTTTCTTCACACAAATCTGGAACCCTCTCAGATCAGGTCATTAACAAGCAGTTCTAACCGGGTGGAAATTAAATTTACATTGTTATAGTTGTCTCGGACCATTGACTCCAAACCAGCAGTAATTACAACAGATTGCTTTACTGTATTGTTCTAAACCTTGTCTGCGTGATACGTAATGCTGCATTCAAAACCAGAGCGCCACCGATAAGCAGTCATGCCCAACAGAACGACCCAGTAAACGGGAAGGCAAATAGGTCAATACAAAAAAATTAGTTTTTTTCTAGCGTATGTTAATTTACATCATGTTCTTTGCCACCAAATAGCAGGAGCACTAAACGGCACGCCAGTGTTTTCACAAGCCTAATTTTACTCTAATTACCAAACGCTTCTTCTTGTTTTACATTAAAATATGAAGAATGCATGGAGATACAAGCCTACAAGATGAGAATATCTTCAAAGCCGATTTGTGTCGTTGTTAAAGTGAACGCAGTCACAAAACATACATTTCACTGGTTTACCCCAGTGCTACAAATACCCTCAGTCTTGCACGAAGGAGGGCCTATGTACATAGACTGCTTGTACAGCACAACATCCCATAAATATGCCTATATTGGTACGGAACGACGTAATGCAGCCCAGAGTTCCTGTCAGCGTTAAGGCTGTTAAGCAGTCCGTTGGAATGCTCATCGCATTGCCACTGCGGACGTCGAATACGATCCGCGCTCACGTCTGTTCTACGCAAGTGTCGTGACCCGCACTTTCATTTGTACCAGTGCTGAAGTTACCGAGCGTCCACATTTCACACAGGCTGTTACGCGTGACTGGACCCCACGAAGTTATTCCCAGTTTTAACTGGTTCTGTTTCGACGCATTTTATTTTAGTACATGGCCATTAATATTATGATTCTACTTGCGGTGTTTAAAGGCGTTGTTGTGAATTTTTACTTTAGCCTCACAAGCGCAATTCTTGTTTCAAAAACATGCTGTTCCTCTCACGTCGAAGTTCTACTGAGGAAACGACTAGAGACAGTTGTGAGATAAAATAATGTCTCGATGTATGATGTAGTAAAGTGCATATTTATGCTACTACAGATAGAGAAATTAATATTTTTCACTAGTAGCGGCATGCTCCATTTTACACAACCTAATAGATACAATAGCATTGAAATTTTCGGTGGCGCAACAGCCAAAAAAAAAAGGGGCCTAGGCCACCTAGACCACACACACAATTACACACAAACACACACACAAGCCCGAGCGCACTGTAAGACTTCTCTGAACGAGCAATCAGCTCAACTACTGAAGGTTTTCATCTAAAATGTAAAGGATCATGTAGACGTTACATCACAAGAAGCTTGATTAATGTCTTAGCCTCTTTAACCACACGAATGTTCGAGCACTGCACTTGTCTTAGTCGCCACTATTGACATCTATTGACGAAGAGAGACATTACGGAGTTAATAAAACTAATAAGGCTGACGAAGTGCAGAATATTAGTAAAACTTATCACTAGAACTGTTTTACTTCTCTGTCATTTGCCGCATTTAACAGCGTGGCCAACCGAGTGGTGGAGAAATAAGTCTGCACTTTTTGGGTCATTGGGCAGGTCATTATACCTCTCATAACTCGTGACAGAAAAATCCGGACTATTGTAAGAAGAATGCAACTCTATACTGTACCAGCAAGGGAATTATCTGATACTGTCCCAAACACCGTATGTGATTACATAACTTGTCTTCATTTTTCGCACTCAGCAGTATAAAGGCTTTAATTGTAACATACTGTGGGTAATGAAAGGAGATATGTTTAGACATGCTAGGACACAAAGTTTAGCGCTCAGGCTTCTATTCTTAGCGTGCTGTTTTGCTCTGTGATGGTCAAGCAGGCTTGGACTGCTTGACCGATATGTACCGAAACATCCGTAAAAATCTTGCACCACGCAGTATCTCAAAATAGCGAGGACCTTACTTGCAATTATGGCATGTACGTTTCACTGCAATTCAGGAAACTAAACTAGTGTAATACATTGATTATATTATTCTTAACTGGGAGGAATATTAATTACAAGAGGGGCAGTCCAATAATATTTTAAGACATAACATAAAAATCTATATAAACTAAGCCTAGGATTTATGTCTATAAATAGAAAACATCAAATTAAATATTCTTGATTTCAAACTTTCGCCGTGTTTTGAATGTTGTATGCTTTCTTCTGGGTAATTCCCCGGCGTCTGAATTTTATACGCCAACGTTTCGGGACACACTATCTCTTCCATCTTCATAGTCTCGAGCTCGAGTCAAACCTTTTCCCCTATAAATACTCCAACATTCTCAACCCCATTTATTCTTCATACCTGCCCGCCTATGAAGAAGGAAAAGTTTTGCGAAACGTTGGCATATAAAATTCAGACGCCAAAGAATTTCTCAGAAGAGAGCATACAACAAATTAAATATCGTTTCTGCCCTTCTGTGTTATGTTCCCTGCAACACAAAATCTTTACATTTGTAATTTTTGAGATTTCCACATCCCTTAAATCTTCTGGGTTGTTACACTGAGTGGAAGGTTTATTGATTCCTCGCGTTCCGAAGGAACATTCAGCCTTCATCTTTCAGTATCAAGAAGCCCATGATTTAACCTTAGAAGTTATTCAAGAGTGTGGAATCTGCAACCATGATGCTCTAAAAACCCATAAGACCTGAATAGTAACGCTGCACACATAGGCCTAATGTCAGAGGCAGATTTACAGTTTAATGTGTGAAAATATCGGGCTTATTGGGCAATGCCTCATAAATCTATGACGCTCTCTGTTATGTATGTAAACTTTTTTTAATTTCCGCTTTATAGTGTAACCTTGCCATCATTATTTTAGACCATCATTTTGAAAAAGTTTTGTTTAAAATATTGACCCTAAGCAAAAGAGCTGTTCTGTTGAAAGAAAGCTTCCGTTATTCATGTGTTGACAGCAGGTAGAGTTGGAAATTTTGAACATATAACACGTCACTTCTAATAAGGGTGTTCCTGCACTATCGTTGCCTATGGTCACGAAAGCTTATTGTTTAGTACCCTGGTGGAAAGCTACGGAAATATGAAATATGTTAGTTATTATGTGCAAATACTGACATAGGTGTAAGTAATGCGAATCCATGTATTTATAACACAATAAATTCTTGAAAATTTAGTTACAGGGCAAATGTAATCATCCGCGGTAAGTACTCTGAAAATGGTCGCTCTTTGTACTGCTGCTTTACTGCAGAAATTTCTTCAGTGCATGGCAGTCCGTTATCTCAGAACTTGTGCTCCATCAGTCGGTAACAGTAACTGACTTGGTTTGGCTCCTAAAAAGACATTTTTTTTCGCCAGAAGAAATGTTAGAAATATATTATAGAGTGCTATAAACTTCTGTAACAGTATATTATGTTAACACAAGTAGTATAATTAGCTACAGGCTTGCTTAAATCTGACTTATATTGAAACGTTAACGTTCATATTGTCACCTCTCTGCGGACGACGACAGAGAAATAGCAGCAGCAGCAACAACAACAAATAATAATAATAATAATAACAATAAAGCCATTATTGCCGCTTAAGTCAGTTCCAACCCGTGTTAATGAACGAAGAATACTTACCGGCAGTGACAATATCGCCGCAGCTAGCACAGTACGGAAGGCGGAAACCTCAGCACTCATCGTGCAGAGCGGAAATTCCATACCGCGGCAATACCGCCATAAATAGCCTGCCTGTAATACAGGCGTCCAATTTATTTATTTTTGATTTTTACTCTTCTAGACTGCAGTGGTATTTTCTCAAAATAACTATTTAATACAGGAGTGTCTTGCAGAACAGATAAGATTAGTGGTATAAAAATCTAAACTCTCTTTTTTTTTATTTCGATAGTGGGTTACGGTTTCAAGAAACATTCTGCAGTATTAAGAGGTCTGCAGTGTACTTACAACCCACACCTCTCCATCGATGTCAAGAATTTACGTATATTAAACAAGTAAACAAAAATGTATTATAATTTTGTTTACTTTATTAATAAACAGTAATTACCAGACCGACTATTTTTGCGTAAGTGTGTGCGAACCGATACTTAAATTTTACAGTTACCTGCAAATATCTCGTGATAAAAGGAGACCCAATTTCTCTATTTTCATGTGTGACCAGACCCGTACAAAATATGAACTTAGACTGAGTAAATAAAAAGTATATGAATAAATAAAATATTTTTTTTAACGTACAGGTATAAAACGTTCTTACCTTAAACATGTTTGTAAATTGAATTTAATAGTTTTCCAAAAATATGCGACTTATTCCGTTTATTACATATCTGTAGGCAGCTCTACATGTTGCGGGTGCTGGCACCCATCATCAGGAGTTCGTACAACTGTAAATACAGCTTCTGGTATTGATTAACCATTCATGTGTATCGATACACGATACACATGAATCAGTTCCAACTCAACAACGAGAGTGGATGATAGTAGATCTGGTTAATCAATACCAGAAGCTGTATTTACAGTTGTACGAACTCCTGATTATGGGTGTCAGCACCCGCAACATGTAGAGCTGCCTACAGAAGTGTAATAAACTAAATAAGTTGCATCTTGTTGGAAAATTATTAAATTCGATTCACGATGCACGGACCCATGTGTATAAAATCTTTATAAATATTCAAGAAAAAATGCCACACAAATAAGGAGATTTAACAGAACGTTCCTTAATTTTGGTATCAATGCTGTATTGCACACAGACATGCACATAATTTATTACGCCGTACCGGCATAATTTAGTAGCTAATTTTATGTTGAATCCAGAAATACTGTAGACTCAATTTCTAGTTAATCTCCATATTAATGCTCTTTTCCTCATTAAAGTGCGTCCTACATTGTCAGCATCGAATGCATTACAACAGCAATTTGAGAGACACCAACTATTGTAATGTTTCATACACAACTAGGATAATATACTTTAGATTTAACTCCACCGCTTCTAATTTTTGGTTCATTCGCCTTTGAACTACTGCTTATAACAGTGGCCTGTCAGAAAAGTTTAAACTTAAACCTCGGTTTTCTAACACGCATGTATGTGTTAATAATGGTAGATGCAATTATAAAGAAGCTGGCCAATGGAGCCATTGCACGAAATCGAAGGAATAAATAATATAAATATAATGTAATATAATTAATGTAATCATTCTGATGCTACATGTTTTATCCCTCTCTCCCTGGAGAAAGCTGCAGCAAAACGTTTTGATCCTACTGCCAATTCTTTGTCTCTGCTTAACTACTTAATTTGGTTTGTTTCTATTACATATCTTCCCTTGTTAGAGCCTTCCCCCATGTCATTTCATTCGATTACATGTGTTAGATATAGAAGAATCAATAAAGGAGTCAGTCACAACACAGGTTGTAAGAAAGCTGGAACAAATTAAGGAGAGTTCGGCAGAAAGAACATAAAGGGACCATAGTACAGCCAAAAGGTCATTTATCCCAAAAAGAACATTGGGAAGTCAAATGAAGTAAGCATTTTTTAGTCGGAATTGCTTCTAAGAAGGCGTAGAGTATATATGGGGTGTCGATATTTAACAGCCCTTAGCTCTTAATAATGGAATTTTTTCCTTCCATCTCACCTCCATCAGTTTGAAGAAAATTATTGTCATCACAATAAAAACTGCAATCTTGGAGTCTTTCTTGACAGCAAGAGTGAAAAGTTTAAATTATTAAGCCCATATAAAATTAGGTTATTTCATTTTGGTTGTCCTTTAAAATAGACAGAACAATTTTCAAATGTGCAGTTAAGTACCGTTAATGAGAGAAATTTTTTGCACCTTGATTTTCTTTCTTATATTTTATAACTTTTAATTCTCGTCTAATACAGTAGGTAATTAACAAATTTGTTGATAGATCAGTAACTTGGGAACACCAGAGAGGAAATCTACTGAAGTAGCAGGATAAAAAATGAGGTAGGAATTAATAATCAACATGAAAGTTACGACAAAGAAAATTAAGTACTCATTCCTCATGAAAATACGGGCTTAAAAATCTTCATAGTATTTTTAATTAAAAGGCAGTATAGTGGAGCATGAACGTAGTTACCTAATCTCCAGCTTATTTTGTCCTTCGCCATTACATGACTTCAAACGCTGAATGATCTGTACACCTGCCTAACCAGCTTGACACAATTTCATTCCTGCTAACAGCAGAACTTTACTAAAGGTTTCGACTCTAATAGGATAAAATTCTGTTGCCTTTGTACAGAAAGTTTCTTTAACACAGGAACATTGTGTTTCGACACATGTAGGCATCATTAAACGTTACCTTATTTTTCTGAAATTTTCGTCTCCTAGATTCCATACTTGGAGGGTGGCAGTCGGATTTCTTCAGAGTATGACGTAATTAACTACGGTACTTGAGATGAGACGTGACCTCGACTGCACCATAACCACGCGCTGCGGGCGTCAGCTGGAAAGAAAACTTTGTGCCGAGTTTGAGTGAAGTAGCCCTTCCAGCTGAAGAACTTTAGAAAAGTAAATGAAAACGGTTAACATCAACATACTTAGTACTCGCCCATCTTAAATACAAGCTAATAAAAAACTCAAAAGATGTTTGCTTATTTAACAGGAAAAGTGTTCTTCACCTTGTAAGAAGTGAAACCCCATACAGTGTCGAGACGACACAAACATATTTAAGTTTATATTAATTAGTACCTGTGTATGTGTCTAACAGTGAAACAGGACTGAAAAGAGTATACGCCGTGACGTAACACACACGATTTACCTAAGCCTTCTTTACTTTAAAAATACCTTATATTTTCAATGTGGACCAAAAACATGTTACTAATTTTTCAAAATTTCGAAAATTGGGTTTAGAGTTTCGAAAGACACTTACTTCCACAGGTCTGCTAGCGAGAAGTAGTTATTCACAGAGGGTCAAATACTTGATCCTGGCCACTATGCTCTGAATTTTACAAGGCCCAAATGTTTCTTTAAAAGTTTACTGAGCAGGGTGCAGAAGATCTGTCCTTAAATTGACCTTAAATTACAGCGACACTCGCACTTGAAGAAAACAGGCTGAGTGAGCTCAAAAAAATAGAAAGCAAAATCGAGCCTTGTCTTGGTTACGGGAAGATTATCTAAAGTCGACAAGACACTGCCGAAACAGTCAATAATTATTTCTGTTCCAAAGATTATAAATGTACAGCCTAAAAGTATTAACGTCCAAAATCATGCTAGAAGAAATGGCATTTCCGTGACTGAAAGCTAACACCAAACTCACGACACAATTCGTCACAAAGTATGGGTGAAGTAATTGCTAACTCGAAATGCATGAGTGTACTGGCTACAAAAATAAAAGAAACAAGTAAGGAGAACAAGTTTTTGTGGGAACTTCCCAGTAACAATTTCGTCATATACATCAAGATTTATTATGATACAAATTTCTAGCGAAAAAGATAAATTATTTCTTTACCTTCTTTTATTCATGCTATCTCGTGAAAGCGGACAACATTTTCCAGAAATTTAGAAATATTTTAACACATTTTATTTAACTTCACTGTTGAATGGGTAGAATATTGTAAATATTTCTAGCAGTACCAAGCGTCAGTGTAACAGAAACACCTGTTTAAACTTAACTGTGTAGTACAAAACTGATTATGGTTTTCAAAACTTGGTCTGAATTTGGTCATGAAAAATGTAGGGCGATAAAACAGAAAAAGTTTATGCTGTGTCTTACTGCGCCCACAAAACATTTCTTACAGGTGTCTAAAGTGCTATCAACACTACACAGACAACATTTATTTGACAGAAACATGCAGACTTTTTGGTTGTGGCTTAAGATATGAGGTTTACTCGGCAGTCAACAATGTCTTACTCTGTGATCACTTACGTTTCTTCAGAGTTTATCACGTTTTTGATTAAGCTGCGATTTGTATCCTGAAGACTAGGGCACCATATCCCTTTGATTTATTTCATAAGATGATTTGTCTGAATTTTCAGGGTTGAATACATTTCTGCTCCGAAATTAGAGTCTTAAATTTCTGCAGCATGCTAAATTTCTATATCATGCAATATTTCGTATGTTGTCTATATATTATCTACATTTTTGTAATATTGGAGGAAAGAAATAGAGATGTGTCAAAAAGAAGAATGGGAGAAACAAACAAAGGCTGAATAAAGGAAGAAACAAGCAAGAGGAGGAAAAAAAACGCAGAAAGAATAAGTGAAAGTCAAAGAAGATGATTATATAATGAAATAATCGTAAAACGGAACATTTGGGCAAAGAAAAGAAATTAATATTATGGCGAAATAAGATGATTGAGAACTGAAAACCCCCGTTCTCACTTACTTATTCCTTGGTCAAGTTAAAAAAAACATTTTTAAAGTTTCTGATATTATGTACAAATCTGAACCTACTAAACCATGTTCTAGCTACCAAATCTATCCATCATTTTATCTTTCCGTGTATTTAGCTCTCTGTCTGTCTACTCGTACATTTGTCTGTCTGCTTGTCTGTCTGCAGATAAATCATCCCATTGGGAAAAACTATGATCCTACAGGTTAATTTATTTTTCACACACAGTTCTTCACGAGACAGGATTTCCAGAATTTCTGTTCTTCATTTCTGTTTTTATCGTTCTTTATGCCTGTGCCCTCTGTTTCATTTTCGATATTTATCGCTTTTCCAGAAGAAAGTTATATAAAAATGAAACCTCTGATAGCTGACTCTTATGGCATACCGTGTGGGCAACATAAATATGGATAGGCAGAAACGGCCGCGTCTTGTTTTCCAGACGGCTTGCCCCTGCAACGTAGATATCAACATACACACATAAATATACACATGAATATTATATTATTTGTCTGCCGCGCACTTTTCGTTCGTTCTCTTATTTTTAGTATTTTTAGTTTTTCGTAGCCTTGGACCTTATACAGTCATTTCCAATAATCATAGACCTTCAAATAAATGCGAGTGTTGTATCACGTTTGGATGTCTGATCTTCGAGCAAACACTTTCCATATTACAAGCCCAGATTTAATGCATCATTAACCATTCTGATGTACCGTTTTCTGTGAGAAGTATCTAGTAAAGTGTTACGAATTACGTTAAGTTTAACCTAAAAAGGATAATCACGAAGCTACAATTGTAACAGCGAATGAAGCAAGAAGAATACACTTACATTAAGCTAAATTTGGATTAGGGTGCTGTGGAAAAACCAGAAACACAAAAGTAGGTAAATATAAAAGAAAAAATTAGTTAAAGAACAACTTTTTATTTTATAAACATCTCGCTTATTTTGGGTCTCGATCTTTGTGATCAACAAGGACTGGTTTTACCGCTGAGGAATATGAATCAAGAACATCCACTTTACATGCAAAACGCCTCTGTGGATGCCACAACGTACAAAATATTACTAATAAAAGTATCAAATAACCTTCGGCCATAAAAAGTATGAATAAAACAAAACACCTTTTTCTGGAACTGTACAATTGTAAATGAAGGAGCGTGTCAAGCTATGAAGCCTAAAAAGTAATCAACCTCATAAGGTTCATCATCCCCGTTGTGTTTATAATTAAGTTAGACTGGGATGTATGTACTAGTCTAACACAACTATATGATGGTAGATATATGTATAGAATTTATTACATGAAGAACAACTACATGTTTAGGCCCTTTACATTGGCCATCATCAGGTTGAGAAATGAAAAAAACTTGGTAAGCAGCTATACTCGAGTCATGTGGGTTGTGTACAGTGGGGAGGTAAGAGGTGAAGTGGGTGCGAGATCTTGCATGTGTTATATAGGATGGGTGGTGTGGGTTTATGGGTTCTGCTATTATACGCTATCCTAGGTTAATATAGTTGGATCTACAGTATCATCTGATTCAAAATTGTAACCAGAAAATTGAAGAAGAAATATTATTTTAAGGTTCTCGTTGTAAATGGAAGGAGAATAAAAATGTTTATTAAGACTGACAATTCTTGAATAACTGAGTGACTATCAGCTTTCTAAGCAGGAATTTGTCGAATGTTTTTATATATTTGACGTGTGTTCGTGGATGTAACACGGGTGACTGCATCATTCTAGTTATTTATCTAGGGGCTGGAAACTGTTTAGAAGGCGAATGCATATAATATTCAATTGCAGAATATTTAATTTTAGAAAGAAACTACAATTCCAAAATATTTCTAACTTATCGCCACTAGTTATAGCCCTCGTAATTAAATGCCCTACGCACTGGCTGCTCTAGTTTTATAGTGATTTCTTATTAACGTTCAAGTGCGTAAGATGCTGCACATTTCAGTATTCATTATACCTATTTCTTACCGTTCTGCTGGCAGTATGCTAAGAGAAAACAGATCGTAATGCCCTACATTGTATTTGTAAAAAGCGCCATCATTCAATTGTTAGTACAGAGCGACATAAAGTTTATGTATTTCCAATTATGTATGTCACCCACACCTGCTTCTTTCAGCTATATCTACCGTTAGGCGGCTTGAATTAACCCAGGCCAGCATTTTTAATTTATTTGCCTACGTAGTGTAAATTTCATAGGAATGAAATATGTGGCGTGAACTTTCTACATTTTTATTGCAAAAACTAAATTGCTTTTCTTGACTGACGAAATACAGAATATATATAGAAAAAGGGAGAGTGGATTAGAGATGGAAAACAGGAAAATACTAATATTAGAGAGCGTAGGAACGGGGTGTTACATGAAACAGACACACAACAACGGAAAAAAAGTCTTTTTGTCAGCATTGGAGTTTTGCCTTTGTTGTATTTTGTGTCCTTTTACAAGGAAAATTTTGACTATTTAGTGGGAGGGGACGAAAAGGAGCGTGATAACGAAAATATGCAGACAAGGACAGAAATAATAAGCAGCAGTTCAACTGATGAAGGATGGAAGTGGCTTTCAGTATCAAAGATAAGGAAAGGAGGCTTGATTATATAAGCCGTCTATAAACCTTCCTCCAGAATTTCCTCTTGTGTCCCATCAATGTGTCTTTTGCCTCTTCCCTTCTTTTGCATGCTAATGCATGGTCCATGAGACGTCAAGCAAGCTGACACACCGCAGATTACATCTCAGCCCTCGTTCTTCTGCAGTGCGTAAAATACTAAGCACTGGTTTCATAACACTGTATCTGAATTGTTCTGTAGAAAATATGTTGGTATAATCTTCATTAATGCGTTTTATATTGCTTTGTTAGTACGCCTAAGAAACTTACTTAAACTCAGAATATGAAAGACAAACCTACCTGCACTGCGGATTCTCTATAAAGTTCTTCCCATATTTGTCACGAAGGCAAATTTTGAAAGTGGAATTGAACACACACTCATTATCTACCGTGACAGTAGAGGAGATGAGTGGTTCGCCTTAGGCCCCAGTCACTTCACCCCCGGTAAACCTTTCATGGATAGTTTAGAAAAGAAACAAAATTCGTGTTCTTGCCATTATTCGAATAACAGTTTGCCCGTTCCGTAATCTATTCGCTACAACCGCTACGCTATCCCGGCTCCCCTGTATAACCTAGAATTTCTTGAGATCAGTGACGACGGCCACTCTTAAGCATTTGAGTAACACAAAGCATTACAGAGGAACGATGGTAGTGATGATTATAAAAAAGGTTTAAGAAATAAAAACGAATTAGTTATTTGCTTGGTTAATTACTTTGTCCATACATTTTCTTCCTTAATATAAGATTACCGTTGCTAATGACCTTCTTATATTTTTCAGTATTGGCAGCAAAAGACTTTCCTCCTTCTTGGCCTGTTCTGTATAACCCACAATTCTCACAGTGTGGCCTGACATAAATTTAAGCTCTAGAAATACAAGTATGGGACGTTTTTAATGTGGCGTTTGTGCATTGTTAAATTAAACTTAATGCTCGTTTTAAGGTTGTGTTTTGTCTTCTTGAAATGTTTTATATTTTAAATTTTTTCCTCAGAAGCTTGGTCTTGCGAGACTTGACATTTCCCACAGAGACTTTCAAGTAGTGTGATAATGACACCATATTGTTGTTAAACATATAATATTGCTTAGGAGCTGGAAGCTGGTAAATTCAGCGCCTAGGCTCTGCAGATCCTGAAGAGTAGACAGCAAAATCCTGCTAAATTTTGTTAAATATTTACCAGTCAGCACGGTGTTATATTACTTAAGACTTGAATCTCCGTCCTACCTGATTTTATTTAGACGAATTACTGCATAATGAAAATCTTTCATCCTGTCTCCAGAATACCGAAAATTTAAAATTACAGAACCCTTCCCCATACGCCACACAAAATTTTCATGAGTTTTTAAAAGTTCACTTTTTGTAACTGACGTAGAATGCTTCGAATTTCGTCTGGATTGCATTATAGTATGTAAGCATGAGATTTATAATCTATAAACTTAAAAAAGAGCGAAAACGAATAGTCATTACCTAATTAACAGACTCATACCGGTTTCTATATGACAACACAGAAAGCAAGCGGATTTAAGTAAGAAACCTTTGACAGTCAGAATTCTTGATATGAAACAGTCACAAATAATCTCAGAAATCTACACTTGGGAATTAATAGTGACGAAATTTTGACGTTGTTATACCCTAAGCACTGAATTTGATACTTTAAAGATTCTGGGAGAATATTCTTCATTATCACAGAGGCGTATTCAAAAAAACTATTCTTAAATTCAGGTTTTCTTGCAGTTAATGTATTAACTTGTAGTAAAAGAGAATTACATTTTAGTTTCTTGTTTCCTCTAGTTTTTTACTTATTTCTCACGTTTTCCAAAAACGGACTTTTCGGTACAATATACCCTCATAATTGTATAATGCTGCTCAATAGTCACAGTGAAAAACGTTGCTTTTAGGGCACTGATCTTTGAATATTTTTCCTAATAATTCAGGTAACAATATATAAAAGTGAAGGTAAAAAAAAAACAGAATTAAAGCTGCGTAGTGAAAGCTGGAAGATCGAAATTTTACGAAGCTAGCACGCGCGCGCGGGGGCGTATGTATGTGTATGTGTGTGTACGTGTGTGCGTATGTGTGCATATGAATGTGTCTGTGTGCATGTGTGTGTGTGTATGTATATGTGTGTGTGTGTGTGTAAGTCAAATTTTACTTGGTCTCGTATATCCAAATCGAGAATTTCCCTTCCAGCTAAAGTTTCCTTCAATTAGCCGCTTCCTCTCATGTAATTAGCAACTCTTACACAACTCAGTTCAATGCACACTGAAACCCATTAAGTAAAGCCAATGTGCGGAGTAAATTGAAAATTTATTAAGTCTAAAAACTGATAGTTTCATATTCTAAAATGTTACTAATTGAGGTTAATTAACTATTATTTATTAAAGAAGTTATTTAAAATAAACCTACTAAAGTAGGTGTGAGGATTGATAATAGTACCTTCGAGAGGGTGGAAGAGTTTAAATATTTGGGAACAACTTTAACAATCCAAAATTCTATTCGGGAAGAAATAAAGAGTAGACTGAGGTCAGGAAATGCT
>Ga0123354_10003808_pt1 | contig 21057 bp, 19 predicted proteins | sample TergutLab28metaG_2_FD_97872 | JGI IMG/M metagenome (GOLD analysis project Ga0123354, IMG submission 97872) | Labiotermes labralis P4 segment gut microbial communities from Petit-Saut dam, French Guiana - Lab288 P4 | ecosystem: Host-associated > Arthropoda: Insects > Digestive system > Gut ... | reverse complement strand
CCTGCGTTGAGTCTGATCAGAACTCATCCGGCGGCCGGTGCGCGCCGTAAAGCTTCTGCTTTTTCGGTTCAGGCTCCGTTACAGGTTCAGTCTGGGGGATTACTGGAATTTCCGGCTGCGGTTGATTGAATTTCCGCGGCGTATATTCATAAATCGGGCTTTTAACCAAGTGCTTGGCGAGGGGGTGGCCCGTGAAATCGAATTTGTTCGCCTTGAGCATGTTGTGCCCGCGGATAATGATGAGCATTTCATCGTTCGGCAACCTCAGTACCTCATCGGGGGTGAGAAGCCGCCGCCGGCCTTTACCGTCCATGGCCCGATACTGTGGGATCAGCTGCGCGACCGCGATGGTCCTGCGTACTGTCATGGTCGAATCAACCTGCACGGTCATGTCGCCGCTTCTGACCGAAAAAAATTCCGCGGTAACACTGTCCGTGCAGCCGAGCATGAGCTGCGTGTCCATGTTCCCAAGGATCTCCGCCCACTGTTGGTCGGGATACCGGTTCTGCAGCTGAGCCAGGTTTTGCACTGTCGCAACAACCTGTACGGCTCTGGACCTAATCGTACTCAATCGGCGGGGGAGGTCGTTGATGGTTCCGATGTTGTTAGCCTCCTCAAGCACCAAGTTGACTGGGACTTTACAACGACCCTCCGGTGTGCCGTCGGCATACCGAACCAGTTTGATGAACAAGAAAGAAAAGAATAGGCTCGATAAAAAATCAAGGCTGCTTTCTTGATCGCTCATGATAATGAAATAGGCGCATTTGGTTTTGCCCGGTTCTGCGAGGTCAATGTCAGAGCTGCTGGTGATCCTGCGGACCGCTTCGTTTTGCAATACCTGGAGCCGTGTCCCCAAACCGAGAATGATTCCGGCCCGGACGGTGTCAGACGCTTGGGCAAATAAATTATACGGCGCCTTCGCCGGATGGCTGATGGGTAATCTTGAAAACTTGGCGCTCAGATCTTTTTCTGAGTTCTGTGTGAGGAGCTGATATACCGCCGGCAGGTGCTTTTCGTACGAATCCCGGGTCGCTTCCTGATCGACAAACAGGATCAGGGCTTTCAGGAGATTACCCTCACCGTTGTCCCAAAAGTGATCGCCACGCTCACCTGATGTATTGGCGATGATGACGTCGGTAAGGATTTGAGCGATCAGCGTATCGCCGTTCATGTCCGCCATCGCGTTCCAGCTGTCGCCGTGATCGGGATTTACCAGATTGAAAACCTTGACGGTATATCCATTTTGCCTAAATAATTCTGCGGTATCGGTATACAGTTCATTTTTGGGATCTGTCACTACGACGGACTCACCGCGCTTGATCGATTGAAACAGGTACGGCCGAATGAAGCCCCTGGATTTCATCGTCCCGGTCGCGCCGAATACACAGATATGCTTATTGAGATGCGTGTCATCCGGGAGACAGATCACCGATCCGTCCTTCTGACCCAGTATGATACCGTTGGCGTGGGCGGGCGAACTGACTTCAAGGACTTCCTTCATCTCTTTATCCTTCATCCAGCTGGCCGAACCGTATGTACCGGATTTGCTTACGGCAAAGTTTCGGTCGTCATAGTCATGGCTGCCGAACCGGTCATGTAACTTGGCAAAGAGCGTGATGCCTGCGGCGGCGCCGGTAACGATCAGAAATCCTTTAATGCCCGCTGCAGTGAACACGAACGGGATGCAGTATAGCGGGCTTAAAAAAATATGGGCCATTTGGGCGTTGCCGCCGAGCCCATTCTGTTTTAGCCATTCATCGTATCCGACCAGCAATTGGCCAAGCAATCCGCCGAGATATAATAAAATCAGGGTACCCAGTATGATCGCGAGCAGGATACCAATACCGCGTTTTCCCATACTCATTTTTTTCAATCGGTCCTCACCTCAATTTTTTGGCGATGACCCATTGCTGCTTGGTTTTGGTGATTTGCGAATCGAACCACATATAAAAAAACCGCTCGGCACTGAATGTGTAATAGCCGTCCTGCTTGTGGTCCGTGGTATCGACCGGGTCGGCGAAGATGATCACGTCATCGGTGATGGAATCCTGGCTGAGTTCGTCATACCCGATGATGATTTGCCAATGGCCGCCCCAATCTATCCAATTCACCATGATCGGTGTGTAAGCTCTCAGATTTCTCAGCACCCAGTTCCTGAACATAATGGGATCATCAAATGCGTCTGTACAAGAATCGGTGTAAAATCCAAGAGCCGCAAAAAAAGACACAAGCTGCTCAGCGCTTGTGCCATACCCAGTTTCCACTTCGCACGGGCTTTTCACCCGCATGGTCTGCGTGATCCCTTTCTCGCTCAAGCCTTGAACGCCGTAATACTCCGCGACCATGAGCGCGACGGCGGGGCCGCAGGTGTAATCGGTCGTTTGTTGGTAAGTACGGAATTCCGGGATAATGGTCAGGGTATGGCTTGAGTCCATGTTGTAAAAATCATGCGCAATGTAATATGGATCTCTATTCATAGATAATCGCCTTCCTTTGGATTTAGATTTAAGGCGCCTTCTAACTCCTCCATCTCAATCGGTATGAGTTTGGTGTGGGCACCCAGATATTCAGATAAGAAATCAACCTGCCAAGGGAAACACAGCACTTCCATGGTTTCAGTTGTATCGAATAACGCGTCATGGAATCTGATGAGTCTGGCCAGGTCGCAATCCAGATGGGAAAAGATGAGTGTGCCGTCTGAAATGGCATCGCATTCGATGGAGGAATAGCTCTTTAATTTTTGAGTCGTATCAAATAATGAATCCAATAGCTTTTCATTCCAGTCTGGCAGGGTAATAATTTTCAAAAGCCTGATGCCGTTTAGATCTAACGGAATAAAATGCAGCTTTTTATAAATCCGATCCATACGGCCGAATTGTTTTCTGGACTTGTCCGATTCCAACACAGTCTGGAGCGCGGTGGTTTCATCGACGCCGAATATTAAAGCAGAGTCGACCTCGTGAATCCCGGCGTTCATCCGGGCGATGTCCGAGAGCATTGCGACGATTTTGCGTTCCCCGGCGGCCGACCATTTCATAACCGAATCGCGTGTGTTGTATACGGCGTAGCAATTACCTGGATAAAACAAGGCGCCAATATACCGGGTGAAGCAGGTTTTATTGAGTTCCTCCGAACCGATTTGTTTTAGGCTACGGGCGATGAAGAAACTGGGTGCTTCAGGTACTCTCCGGGCTCTCTCGGTTAAACTCAGTACGGGGAGCGCGTAATATCTCGACTCTATTTTCGCTGCAGTGCACATGGCAATGACTTCGCTTACCCTATGATTCCGGCCCGTGTGCATGGTATCGCTTGAAAAATTTCGGTTGCCGAAAGAATGCATGTAATAGTCAGCGGCATCCGGGTCTATTGATGTGAGTACGGAGAGCGCACCCTTGGCCAGGCGTATGGTTCTGGAATTCCTCTTGCCGCTGACTGTGATCAGCTTAGTCCGGATGAGTTCGCCGGATTCGACCATACGAAACTCCTGAACCGATTCCAGTTTGTGGACCAGTATTTTCAATGTGCGTTCGTTGCCAATTATCCCGAGAACCGACGCCGGAATCTCGCCTGTTATTGAAAGCAACTGCAGAAGCTCGCGCACATGGCTGCCCGCCTTAACGGTGATCACAGCGATACCCCCTCGCATTGACGCGACCTCGCCATGATGACTGCTCTCTCTGGCGAAATCCGGCTGCTTCGGAAAATAAAAAAGCCCCGAAAATCAGGGTTTTGGAACGGATTGCACCTGATGCGTTTCAGAACGATCCGAAAACGGCATTTCGCGCATATGTTTTTATGGGGTTTACGGTGGTTTTTCATTGCCCCGGATCGCCTCGGTTTCCAATATATTTTCGCCAATGAGCCAACGGGTGAAATCGGCTTTTGGAAGCACAGTGACTTCCGTGCAATCGGACTCGCCGGCAGCGCTGCAATAAAAGTGAAAGCAGCGAAGTGGCATATCGCCGTCCAGCAGGTAAAGAGCGATCAGATCCACCACGGCGTTCAATTCGATGTTATCATGGTCCCGGTATTGCCGTTCCGGGCGGATACGGTTATAGATGTGATGGAAGACGATCACGCATTCGGAAAAATGAAACCTTGGGCGGCTATCGGAAAACCGCTGCATAGCCGGATAAAGAATTCCCCGGATATATTCCGCCGAGCCGCGTTCCTTTTTGGGAAGAAGGGCCGGGATCTTCATGATGAACCAACCTTCCGATGAAAAACGCATTTCTACCGGCACGGATTGCAAGATAGTTTGTTCCATCCTCAGACTTGCCTGCGGATACCCCGTATAGTACGGCAGAGCGCGGGTCAGCAAAACCAGCTTTTCGCATTCTGCTTCCAGGGCAAAAGCCACTTCGTTGGCCTCCGGAATCCGGTCAACATTTACATACTCCTGCATGAGATCATATCCCGAAAGTGTTTTTTTAAGCTGGTTTCCCAAAACCACTACCGCTTGTCTAAACGGCGACTGTTGTGCGTTCATGTACATCACCTTCCGCATAAAATGAAACTTCCGGTTCGTCCTTGCCGTTGTAATCCACTGTGGCGAACAGGCACGGAACCGGGGGGACCGACAGCGAATCTGCCATCGAAATATGGGGCAGCACGAAGATGTATTTCAAATCCTCCTGGGGCTGAAGCAGCTTGGCAAGATGCTGCTCGCCCTCATACAGCACCACCACCTCATAACCGGTGTCACCTTTGAGGAAAAACAACTGAGAGGGATAGACCGCCGGATAATGGGCCATCGGATCGACATTGTCTATGAATTTCAATAATACCCAAACGGCGATGATGATCCGCTGATCCGGCTTGCACATCCCGTCCAGCGCCAGATAATACCCGCCTGACAGTTCGGCAATCTGATATTGCCGTTCCAGGTTTTTGATGATCTTTTCCGCCGTGGCCGGAGATTTATCTTTAAGCATTTTTATGACCTGCGTCCGGGTCAAGGGTCCGTATTGTGAAAGCCACTTGACGATGTACTGTTCGTCCTGTAAAAGCATTGCCTGCACATCCTTCTGTAATTATTGATTTGAAATAAGCACATGAATCCGGCGCTTACGATCGCACCGATAAATACGCCGATAATAAATGTTATCATTTGAGCAACTCCTTTTATTAGGGTTGAATTTATACGCATTCCGCTCAAAATACGTATTTCACGCGGAATGCGTATTTTTTGTTTGCTTTTCTTTTAATAGCGCCTCTAGTTCAGCCCGGTCGGTGGTGATCATACCGAGTTCCATCTTGGAAATCTTGATGACCACCGGGATTTTATTGTTGTTGCTGGAGATCAGCGCCTCGCCGCGTTCAAATTGGGTGATGCTGCGGATCTCCGTGTTGGAGAGCTTCAAAACATCGCGCACATACTCGGCTTCATCCGGCTCCAGGTTGAGGATGATCTTCGTTTTGCTGTTGTTGAGGATAGCGCGGCCGTACCGGCCCTCATCCAACCCGAAGAAATCTGACATATCCTGGGTCGCGCATATCGCCGCGGCCCCATAGCCTCTGGCGATTTTGAACACCTCAAGACAAAATTCAGCTGCCAGTTTATTGGTGGATCCGCCCGACCCTCCGACCGCCGCGCCTCCGACCAGCTTCCAGATTTCATCAATGAATATCGCCTTTTTTTGCGTGCGGTCGGATTTGGCGTTGTCCCAAACATAATCGAGCGCGATCATCATGCCGACCGGCAGCAGCTTGCCCTTGAGTTCAGAAATATCGAGCACGACATATTTGTTTGACAGATCCACATTGGTCTGCTGATTGAAGCTCTGGGCGCTGCCGGTGACAAAGCGGCTGACGATGGTGGCGACACGGGTGGTCATCGGATTATCCGCGAGGCGTTTATGCAGGTCGCCCAGGATGGGCATGGTCTTCATGGCACCCGCTTCAACGTCCTCAAAGACCGAGTCGTTGTCATGAGTGATACCAAAATCGGCGTAGGTTTTGATCAGCGCCTCATCCAGCATTTGCTCCTCTTCATTGGTTATATCGGGGATGAGCAGGGAGAAGAAGATCATTAGTTGCTCGATCTTACTCGCCAGCATGGAATCGGCTTCGGCATAGTCGATCTCATCAATGAGTTCCATGGCCGGTGACACCGTGCGGCGTATGGCCATCACGTTGATACAATCCTTGGAGCCCGGCGAGAGTTTGACGTAGGTGCCCCCGATCCGGTGACAGGCCCGCTTGAATTCATGGCCTTTCAGCGGAGCGAGTATATAGCACTGGATTCCGCGCATTCTCATACGCAGCGCCAGCGTTTGGATCGTGGCCGTTTTGCCCGCGCCGCTGGTCCCGCACATGGTCACGTTGGCGTTCTTATATATCTGGGTATTGAACAGGTCGAGGATACACAGGCTGTTGTTATATCGGGATACGCCCACCAGTACGCCGTTGTCGTCCGACATCTCAAAGGATGTGAACATGTAGGTGCTCGCCGCGCCGGAGGTCAGGATATTTCGCTTGGTCTTTTTCTCCAGGTTGGTGTCCACATTCAAAAAGGGCATGACCGATCGCAAAGCCGCTTCCTGTTGAAATGCGCAGTCGCCGGTATACATATCCATGGACTTGAGCATATCGGTCATCTGCTGCTTCCGCCACATCAGTTCCTCATAGGTGGGAGCGGATATGGTGATAAACACGCTCATGTAGAACAGATCCTCGTTGTATTGAGAAATGCCCTGCTTGATGTGATAACCGGCTTGGATGGAATTCTGAACATCCTCGTAGTCGGTGCTGGTGTCCTGCATCCCCTTGAGTTTGGTACGGTTGAGCCGGATGCGCTGGGCGACCTTGTCCAACGTCTTGCCTCGGTTCTCGCGCCGCAGATGCAGGTCAATGTCCACGCCTTCGCCGGCGTTTATAAGCGCCGACATCCAGCCGGCTCTGACCCGGCCGGGAAATCCGTCACGTTTGATGTACAGGAAAGCGTAGTACATCCCATCCATCACGACATAGTTGTAATGGGTCAGGTCGAGGCCCCGGGGCGTGATGAAATGCGCCGGACGGATCCGGGGCACCTCATCAACGCCGAGGGTTTTGCCTTTGGCCGCCATGGTATCCATGACGACGCGGTCGATCCTGGAGGAGAGTGGTTCATTCACGCAGGATTTGCGGTTGAAGTACAGATACAGGACTTCGGCGGTGAACAGATCCTCATCGTTTTGCTGGATGATCGTGTTACCGCACTGCGAAAAATAGGCGCGGGCGTTTTGCGAGACCGTTTGCATAGCGCCGAATATCTCGGAGTAGTCTTGGTCAACAGGTCTGCGACCCGCGGGCGCCTCATATTGGAAAATCAAAAAGAAGCGCCTGGTGAGCGCTTCTCTGCTGCCGACATCCTTGATGAATTTGATATAATTCTTGCCGAGTTCCCGGCATTGTGCGTTCGGTTCATCCTCCAGCTCCTGCCGAACCATGGCGATGTGCTTGTCGGAGTCCGCCTTGCGGGTGATGGATTTGAACTGCATCCGCATGGGCGATATCTTCAGCCAACTCGCAAAAGAAGAGATGATATTATGCTGTTCCTCCGCCGATCGGAGCATGAAGTTAATAGGCTCGATCTCCAGGATTTTGATATATCGGCCGTCGGTGGTTTCGATGATACCGTTTTTAATATCCTTCAGCGGAATGAAATCCTGCGTGAAAAACAATCTTCGGTTGGCTTTATTTTTAACGCTCACGGTGCTCACTTCCTTTCGGCGCGGGCGTGATTCTTTCCTTTATGAGAACGGTCGGTGCGCGAATCGCCGGCGGGCGCTGCCCGCCCCACCCTCCTCATGTGCAATTTGCGGCGTCTCTTCCAATGGAGCAGCATATGGTACAGGTATTGCCCCAGGGAATCGCCGCTGATCCCCATCAATGCTCCCACGCCCAACGGCAGAAGCGTAATGACCATGATGACGATTTTTATGGTCGCGTGTAAAGGCATCCACATCAATTCGGGATAGCCCAGTAAAAGTACAAGGATCACCGCCTCAATGGTGTTGCGTACTTCCAGCATCCCGCCCAGCAGCTTGCCGGAATCGGTGTAGTTGGCGGGAATGGCGTATATATTGCTATAATCATTATCATCCATGGGGTTGGTCCTCCTGTCTTTTATGAGCCGAATAGGGAAACATACGGGTCATAGGCGTCTCCGCTCGCGTTCAGCAGCTCAAAGTGGAGATGGGGCCCCGTCGAGTCCCCGGCGCCTATTTCTCCCTTTGCTCCGCCTTCCGTGCCGATGACCTGCTTTGCGGTCACAGTTTGACCCTCAGTAACGTATATATCCGCTAAATGCAGGTAGCGGCTGTAAAACACATTTCCGTTTGCGTCGGTGTGCTCGATCTTTACGATATTGAGATTGCCGCTGCTCAATCCGGCGTACACAACCGTGCCGTCAGCGATGGCAATGATCTGGCAGTGATGGGCGCCGGCGATGTCGATCCCGTAGTGAAAGGCGGGTTGTCCGGTGTTGGGGTCAATCCGCTCTCCATATCTGCTGGTGATGGTGAAGGACCCGGTCACGGGAACCGGGAATTTGGCGGTTTGCGTTATAACGCCGTCGTCCGCCGTAACATTCACGACGCCGCCGGCGTTTGCCTGGCCGAAAAGAGTCGATTTTAACGCATAGGACATATTTTCAATGGCTTGGGCATTCGTGATGCTATAATTTCCGTAAGTGGCGTTCGGGTCTATACCGAATGCCGCCAGGATCGCATCTTTATTTAAGGGTGATATGGTGCATTCCAGATATTTCACGGTTTCTGTAACCGGCGTCAGCGTTTCGGTGCCGTTGATTTCATAATAATCGGAGGAGGTCGTTGTGCCCGTGATCGTTGATCCGGAATAGACGGGCAGATCCAGTGACACGGATCGGTAGGCGTCCCGGGTGATCGGCTCTGTCGTAGTTTCTTGCTTATCAACAAGGTAGTAGGTTTTGGTCGCTGTAGTATATCGGTACTGGGGAATGCCGTTGATGGTACCCGTCTGTGTTTTATTCGTGACCACCATGATCGAAACCGGTTTATATACCGTATAGGTAAGGGGCGTTACTTTTTCTTCCGTTTTTTCCACACTTGTGACCGTGAACAGTGCATCCTTCGCCGCGTCCAGCTTGGATTGCAGCTCCGCCGTCGTCGCATCCTTCTGCCCCTTTGAAACGGAATAGGCGGAGAGAATATAGCAAATATCGTCATCGGTCGTGTCCGAACCATTGTCGATCAAGGCCGCCATTGACATATCATAATCATAACCGCCGTCGCTGATCAACTTTTTGACCTGATCCATCGCATTGTCGTGCCCGGTAGTCACATAGGATTGTACTGTATCGGTCAAGCCTTCGTAAGCCTGGTAGATTCCGACCGGCTGGCCGGGGTCTTTGGTGTTCCCGCCGCCGAAGATGTAATCGAACATGATGGAAGGCAGGTTCACGATCATGATGATCAAGAACAACAGGCAAACACAAGTGAAAATCAATATCTTAAAAAGCGTGTGCCGTAAAGCAAAGGCCGCGGCGATGATAGCGCCCCAGGGCCCGCCTGCGGCTGTGCCGGTTGCGATCTCAGCAGCAGCGGTGCCTGCCGTCGCGCTGGCACTGACCGCGGCAGCTGCAGCGTTGGCGGTCGCGTTAGCCACGGAGCCGGCTACGTTAGCGCCGGCTGAAGCGGCGGCTGCACTTGCCGCGTTGGCGCCTGCTGAGGCAGCGGATGATCCTACTGATGACGCTTTGGTTGCCGCGTTGGCTGCCTGTTTGGCGGCTTTTGCTATTTGTTTTGCGGCTTCTGTTGGGTTATCGCCGCCGTCGCCCAGTTGTTGATTTCCCTGTTCGGCCATATCTTCACCTCCCGGAAAACAAAAGCCGCCTCTGTTGTCAGAGACGGCTTTGCATCAAATCATTGCTTGCGCCTTGGCGGTTTACGGTCATTCATATCGCGTTTCGCCGGTTCGTTATACCTTGACGGCGTCGTCGGATACCGCATGGATTCTACATTGGTGGTTTTTAACTTGTCACCTTCATAGAGCGGTTTACCGTCTTCATAAATAGGCCGGCGCTCCACCGTGGGATTTCCTTGAATGCCATACCACTGACCGCCTTTGGCGTCCTCATACACCCGATAATCACCGCGAGGCGCGTCAAATTGCGTTCTGTCATAGAACGCGGTGCCGGAGCCGTCAGCGTGCCGGACTTCCAAAACACCGTCTTCGGCGCGGGAGGCGTTGACCTGCGACACCTGCTGGTCATATCCGGGCATGAAGCTCTGGAACTGCGCGTTGTTATATGCCACAGCCGCGTCATTGATAGATGTGCCGCCGGACTCAGATGAATTATCTGAAATACCGCCTGAAACTCCGCCAGACTCAGATTCAAATTGCGGTGTCTCAGCGTGCGGCGTCATACCGTACCAGCTTGTGCCATTAGCGTCAGAGAAAGTCTCATGAGGCGCATCCGGTTCCTCGTATTGTCCGCTGCTGTACCACATGGAAGTATTGCCGTCAGGATAGGTTGCTTCCAGAGCGCCGTCGTCCGTTGTACGGAGCATGGTGCCTTCCTCCGCGCCGGGGAACGCTGCCGCAACTTCCGCTGATTCCGACGGATCGCCGGAAAACTGCGGAGACCCATAAAATTCGCCAGCGGCTTCACCCGTGGCAGTTTGATACCATTGGCTGCCGTCCGATGCGGTTACAACAGAGTACGGCATATTCGGCCTATCGTATTGGGAAGCGTTGAACATATCTACGTTTGCTTCCTTACCGTCAGTTGTCGTAGCCGTGGTGCTGATCTGACCGCCGCTTATCTGGGTATTGCTGAGGTTTTGTCCGGCCATTTGAGGCATATAGTTTGACAGGCTGCGGTCGGCGATGTCTCCGGCGATCTTGCCGGAATATTGCGGTGATCGGGATGCTACAGATGAAATGGAACTGCCGTTCAGCGAAGCGCCGTTCCTTGCGGCCATACCGCCGAAAGCGCGTCCTACGAACCCGAACCCACCGCCGGCTCCCATTTTAGAGCCGCCTTCCACAACCGCGTCACGGACATAGCTGTTGGGTTTGAAGCGGGAAGTGAAACCAGACATAAATCCTCCGGCTCCGCCTGCGGCGCCAGCCGCCGCGCCTGCGCCCGCACCGGCTCCTCCTCGGAAAAAACTGCCGACGCTTCTGGATCCTCCGCCGAATCCGCCGCCGAGCATACGGGCTGCCATAAGCATTTCCATGCCCATGGAGCTTCCGGTTTGGGCGACATTGAGGCCCATAGCCGCGAGGTAGCTATCAAATTTCTGGGCGGTTTTCAAGAAAGCGAGGGCGCAAAACATCCAAAGAAATATATTGCCCTGCCCGGTGGTAAGCGCGCCGCCGTTGGCAGCGAATTGGCCCACTGAGCTGTCAAAGGCCCGCAGGAACCAGACGTTCATACATAGAAGCAGTAACTGGGAGCCTACCATCCGGCACCAGCTTTTGAACACCTGATTGGTGGCTTTGCTGCCGCCCATGGCAAAAGCCAGCGGCGATGTATAGCACAGCACGCCGACTACGACATAGCGTTCGACGACTTCCAGTAAAAGTTTGAAATAGTTCCACCCTAAACTGATGATCAAAATGAGCATCAGGATCGTTCCCACAATGGTCAAAGAGCCGAGCATGGTTATAATGCCGCTCTGAAGCACGTTTCCGACTCCCGCGAAAGTGAAGTCTGAAGCCGTCATGGTTGTGTCCATCAAAGCGGTGTATGGCGCCCGCGCGATCTCAAGCGCCAGCATGAATATCGGCTTGGAAAATCCGATCAGTAGCCCAAAGATCGTGCTCCGGGCCAACAGGGTCCAAGGGCTCTCCGCTTCCGTGATCGGTCCGCCAAAGGTTCGGAAGAGCTGCCATACCGTTATGAGGAAAAGCAAAGCCCAGGCGGTGTATTGAAATACTTCAAAAGCTTTGGTAACAAAGGGAAAGTATTGCTCCATGGCCGTCATGTCGGTGCCCAGTGCATTTAGAAAGACGCCCGAGATGGCATCCATGACCTGGGTGACGACGCTGGCGAGCCAATTGGCGATCCCTTCAAAAATCCAGTCAAGAATGGTGATCACCTCGGTTCATTATTAAATTGCGTGGAATGTTGTGCAGCGACAATTATAGCGTATACTGAAACAACCTTTTTGAGGGTAAAAATTACAAATGTTTAGTATACTTTCTGGCATATGCCCGCTGGACATTTTTTGATGATAAGCCTTTCGAGAAAATTACAAATGTTATATACACTATTAATGGTCTCATAGCCGCACCATGACTCAGATTCCAGTGGATTATTGCAATTGCTTGGATGGCTTGGTATACGCAACATTTGTAAAGGGTATATAATAATTGTAAAGTCTACATTATAATTGTCATTTAACAAATGTTGTACAATGAAAATAATTGTCTTTACTGAAACGCTCAAAAAAGCCTTGTAAATGAAAAAAACTTAGCTTTACTGATGGAAAAATGCCTCCGAAAAAATTCATTGCCTCATGGCCTTTGGCACCTGTGGTAATAGCGTCATCAAAATAATTAGATTTACTCACAAATGAAATTCGGCTCTTTACGGCACAAAATCCATGATTAGTCGATTCCTCAGTAAAGTGGATTTTTTGAAATTTAACAGAATTGTTTTTCAGTAAATAGAATTATTTTCTGTTTAACAACAATTTTTTCATTTAACAAATGTTATCCGTTGTATGCACCGCCTGCGATTAACGGCTGTAAGTAGGCTACGATGAAACCAAGAGTATTGAGCACGATCCATGCAATGACAATGCGCTTGAGCCAACTGGTCGCTTCATCGACGGCCCGCTGGTTCCGGGAAACCATACGGACGATCAGGGCCACCGCCGCCGCTGTTACGGCCACGATAGTCGAAATGCCGACCAATTGCCCATACACGTCTTTCATGATGGTGCTGAACCGGTCCCAAATCGTGTCGGCAAATACCGGCTGTAGGGAAATGATCAGGCCGGCGGCTATGGCCACGAGGGACCAATAGCCTTTCGTGATCCAGGCCTTGGGGGAAAGTTTTTGGGTGCGTGTCATGGTGAACATCCTCCTGCTAAATATGATTTTGGGATTGAAAAAGCCGCCTTGAGTTGGTTAACTCAAAGCGGTTTTCGTCCGGGCCCAATATTGAACGCTATCATCTTAGCACATTTCCATTCGCTTGTCATCGGCAAGATTGCGCCGACTTTCGGCCTTTTTTATGCCTTACACCTTGCCATGGGATTGTCAGGTTGTTCTAAGCGGCAACGGCCCGCAGGTTTGCCGGAATAATAACGGAAGCCTGCGGGCTTTTTTATCTTGACAAAAATAATGATAAGCAGTATAATCTATATGACTAAATAATATATATTAGTCATATAGAATGGAGCGATTATAATGCCGCGATTCAGCGAGAGCGAAAAAGAAAAGGTCAAAGAGAAATTGATGCAGGAGGGTGAACGGCTTTTTACGGCCTTCGGGATCAAGAAAGTAACCGTAGACGATCTTGTTCAAGCCACCGGCATCGCCAAAGGCTCCTTCTATGTTTTCTATCAGAACAAGGAGCATTTATACCTTGACATTGCAAACAACCTGCAACAGAAGATGTGGCGAGATATGGACGGCTTTCTGAACGAACGCTGGAATATGCCGCCCAAAGAATTGACAAAGCAGGTCGTCCTTTGGATGTTTGAGCGATTAGAGCGGTATCCGCTGCTTGTGCAGGCGGTCGGCGAAACCGCCGATTATCTTTATCGTAAGCTGCCGAAAGAAATCTACGAAGCGCATATGCTTGACGATATTCACAGCCTTGCAAAATTGCAAGAGTACGGTATATCTTTCAAGTGCGATATGAAACTGACGGCTAAAATTTTACAGGTTATCGCTATGGCCTTGCTCAATTTGCAACAGGTAGACGCCGAGGAACGCGCAGCCGTCACAAATATCATTCTGGATGGCGTCGTGAATGAGATCGTGGGTGATTAGAATGGTCATATCAACAGAAAACTTGTCAAAGACTTATGGACAGACAAAAGCCGTACAGAAAGTATCATTGACGGTTAATCAAGGCGAGATATACGGATTTTTGGGATTGAATGGTGCAGGAAAGACAACCACCATTCGTATGTTGTTGGGCATGATTAAGCCGACTTCCGGCTTTGCGAAAATTAACGGGGAAATGGTCAGCGCGGGTTCTTATCAAATATGGCGTAACGTCGGCTACATGGTGGAAACACCCTATGCTTATCCCGATCTTACTGTTTATGAAAATCTGGAAATCGTCCGCCAACTTCGCGGCATAAAGGATAAAACGGCCACCGACAGAATCATTCAAAAATTGTCTTTGCAGAATCACGCAAGTAAAAAGGCGAAAAATTTATCGCTCGGAAACGCGCAGCGGCTTGGATTAGCCAAAGCGTTGATCCACGAGCCGGAAATACTGCTGCTGGACGAACCGACAAACGGATTAGACCCGGAGGGCATTGTGGAAATACGCAATCTGCTTCGCTCTATGGCGCGTGAGAAAGGAATCACCATATTCATATCCAGTCATTTACTCGGGGAAATATCGCTGATTGCCGACAGGATCGGCATCATTCATGAGGGCAAATTGATTAACGAGATGAACGCGGGCGAGTTTGAACACCTGCGCCGTAAAGATTTAATCATCAATACGACCAACAATCAGAAAGCAGAAAAGCTACTCGTTCAAAATGGATATGCCGTTTCAGAACATAATAAATTTTTACGGTGTGATAGCAAAAGGGCGATTGAAAGCCCGGAGAGTATATCCATCATGCTTGTAAATGCCGGTTGTCCTCCGAAGCTGATTCAAGTTGAATCGGAGGATTTGGAAACATATTTTTTGCGCGTCATTCACGCGGAGGGGGTAAAATCATGAACGGAATGATCGTCGCCGCAAAAATGGAATGGCTCAAAATAAGGAAAGCAAAATCATTTATTATCTCGATTGCGGCTATGTGTCTGCTCCCGCTTGTCTGCGCTCTTTTTCTGGTGATATTATTGCATCCGGGATCATCGGCCAACAGTATACTTACGCAAAAAGCGCAAATCATGGGGGCCACGGACTGGACTTCCTATTTCGGCTTGTTAAACGAAATGATGTCGGTCGGCGGTATATTGATTTTCGGATTTATTACGGCGTGGGCGTTTGGGCGCGAATACTCCGACAGAACCGCGAAAGACCTGTTCGCTTTGCCGATACCGCGAGGCGTGATTGTATGGGCGAAATACCTCGCGCTGATGGCATGGTGTTTACTGCTGACGGTTATCTCATTGGTTGTCGCGGTCGCGCTGGGACTTATCATCAACCCGCCCGGATTTTCATTTGCCGCGCTTCTGAACGGCAGCGGGATATTTGTCATAAGCGCCCTATTGACGATACTGCTGATTACGCCTGTTTCATTTTTTGCGAGCTTCGGTAAAGGCTATCTGTCGCCGCTTGGATTTATCATATTTACAATTCTGTTAGGACAACTGGGTGAAATGCTCGGCATAGGGGCCTATTGTCCGTGGGATATGCCAGCCATCTATGCCGGGGTTGCAAAGGACGCCGTTTCAGCAACAGGATATTTGTTGTATATCCTGTTAGTGGTTTTAGGGGCAGGCGCGACTTTGGTGTGGTGGCGATACGCTGACCAGAAGTGAACAGGTTTTTACCTTGTTTTCCGGCATGAGAAATGATATAATACTTTGGTCAAGTATCGCAGAAACAAGACACATTTATGTTGACGGAGGGTCGAAATTTCAATGGGTATAAGTTATAAGATGATGGCGGCTCTTGTGAAATTCCGGCACGGTTCCTCAGTGGAAATTTCCGATAGAGTGAATCAATTTAACATTAAGTCCGGCTCTACAGTAGTGGATTACGGCTGCGGCCCCGGACGATATACGCAGCTTTTTTCCGACAAAGTCGGAAGCGGCAAGGTATACGCCGTGGATATTGAGCCGGAGGCCATAAAAGATATACAGAAATTGATCGTAAAAAAGAATCTCCAAAATGTAGTCCCGATTTTGGCTGATGGCTATACCTGTTCAGTACCGTCCGAGATTGCGGACATGATTTTTGCCATTGATATGTTTCATCGTATTGAAAGCCCGGATCAATTTTTCAAAGAGCTAAACCGCATAATCAAACAAGACGGCCTAATTTACATTGATTACGGTCACCAGCCGAAAGAAAGCGCAATTTTAAAAATTGAAAACGCTGATATACTTAGCATCGCCGAAACTACCGACGAATGCGCAATATGTAAAAAGCAATATTCAAGTAAGAGCATTAGAAAAGTATAACGGGCGGTATTACAATGTTGATTATTTATATTTTCGCCTATATCGTGTATGCAGGCTTTTTTGTAATTGAACGCTTCGTTCGGCGTGGGCAAGATACAAAGAATATGAGCAGGACAACGCACGATAAAGGGAGCACTACATTCATTTCAATTGTGATGGGCATGGCAATTATTCTGTTGCCTATATCACCATTATTGAATTGGTTGGGCATCGGCGAAATTCGTATTCTTTGGATCAGTATTCTTGGATTATTTTTCGGAATCGCTGGCCTTATTATCCGATACATTGCGTTTACCACATTAGGGCGATTTTTTTCCCGAACACTACGAGAGGCCGAAAATCACACCTTAATCACGACGGGAGTTTACAAGTATATTCGCCATCCCGGATACCTTTCCGATCTTTTAATTTTCATAGGTACGGCGTGGGCAATGAGTAATTTAATTCCGGTAATAACTATTCCGATTACGTTTGCGGCAGCATATACTTATCGCATTCATATTGAAGAAAAAATGCTTATTGAAATTTTCGGGGAACAATACCGCGAATATCGAAGCACCTCCAAGCGATTGATACCATTTGTTTTTTAATACCAGAGAAGCTGTGATTGATAAAAATACAACCCTCTCGCCTCCGTAGACGCTGGGGTTTCGGGGAACGCGCAGTTCCCCGATTTTGTGCCGACAGGCACAAAACGCCGTCGGCATACCGCACACACCGCGAAGCGGTGTATAAATGCGCCCATTGGGAATGGGAGGGGAGACGGTCAAACCGCCGTCCCCGTCCCGTTTCCCGCGTCCTTGCTCCCGTCCGCGCTCTCCTGCGGTTTCATCCCGTTTAGGATTCGGCGGGCGTAATCGCTTTGTACGGTCTTGAAAAGGAACGCTTTGATTTGCTCATTGGTGAGGGTTTCTGCGCCGTCAATTAGACTTTCGAGAATCGCCCCGCGCTCGATAAGCCGTTTTGTCCGGGCTTTGCGCTCGGCTTCCTTTTCCTGTTGAATGAGTTTATTTTTATGATTTTCAAGTTGGGTAATCTGCTCTTGAATGCCGTCGGTTTTTTCCTGTTTGGTCTTTGCCATAATGATTTTGGTATGCTGTAGTCACAGCTAAATCATACGACTCCTTTCAAAATTTTGGTTTGGCTGTATGCGTTGTGACGCATACTGGTCATAGCGACCTGCGGACATTTAATTTGTGATTTGCGGACGGGAAACCGTACTGCTTACAGTGTAATCCTTTACCCTTGTTGATCACCTTGACGCATTCAGCAATCTGCTGGAAAATCTGCTCGTTCCAATCCAGCGGATGTTTATGGATGCCGTCCACCACTGTTAAGATTCTGCCCAGCCATGATTGTTCAACGGAAGCATGGGCAGCGGTCGCTCTGATCTCGGCCAATTTTTTTTCATCTATACAAAATCGTTGGTACGAGATCCGGCCGATCCCGTACCAACTTTAATTGCCTTGTGGGTCCTGTGCCTGCGGCGTAGAGTAAAAAACGCCCGAAAGGAGTAAACAGGCCAAAAACCTCTGTGCCGCAGAAAAAGAATCAATCATGTTTACCCACAAGCGATATGTCAACAGTCCCGCATTTCTATGAACGGAGGATCCTCACGCGAAAACGGTGACCGGGTGACAGCTTAATCATTTGCGAGAACAAGTACATAAGATTTGCTTCTTTTGGAGGGCCAGCTTACTGCAGCTCCGAGCCGCAGTAAGCTGCTTTGCCCCTTAACAAAGTTCATGCTGGAGTTAATCGTTTGCTTTAATGACTGATGGTGATACATGATATTTACCTATCCTGCTTGAATTTGTTCTGTGGGATCGGTCACCGGCTACCCGCTGCCTGACGGGCACCGGAATGACCTACTTATGAGACAGGATATGCCGGGGGTGTGATTGTTAGCCGATGGTGATTGTGACGGTTCCGCATACGCCGGGAGCTGCGGGTGGATTTTCAGGAGCGTTAAGGAAGTTGTAGCTTGTGTAGAGTCTCGCTTCACAGCCATCGCCTCCTACCTGTCCGTTAACCGCGGGAATGTTGGCGTTTTTGGCTCCCAAGGCATCACCCGGAACATCATACAACGGTGTGCTCTGATTGTAGCTGTATGCGACCGAAATATCCTGCGAGGAACGGTTGGTCACCGCGAATCCGTTGACGCCGAGGTCCTTGTCGATGATATCGTCGTTAATGGACGTGACTGTCAGCGAATCAACATCAGCGAAGTCGGACAGAGCGTCCGTATCATATTTGCCGTCCAATCCCGCGATGACCTCTTCGTCTTTATCCGTATCCCAGATGATCCATTTCAACTGATCCGGATCCCATTTGGATACATATTGGGTCGTCACGGTGCTGTCTGCGCCTTCGATCACATACAGGAAGCTCAGGTTGCTCCAAGTGATGTCAACCGCGTAGCCGTCCTGAATATCCCAGTTGTCAATTTCGACGAGGGTTCCTTCGTTATCATATGCTAAACCTACGTTGACGTCCTTGTTGACGGTTTCGCCGGCGAACGTGCTATCCTTGCCGCCGTTGGGGTATATGGTTTCGGAATCGGCGGCCATTGCCACCGTGGACATTGACGCAATCACGATGATCGCAATGATAAAACTTGCTAATTTTTTCATGGTTTTGACCTCCAAATTTATTTTATTTATAACTAAGCGCAGGCAGACGCTTAATTAACAAAGATAGTGACGTTTAGCTCTGTATCAACGACAGACGGCGTATGTGTGTTCATGTCATAGACCTTTAATACAGCTAAACCCTTGTAAGTGCCTTTTGGCAGGTATGTGCCGTCGGGGAATTTTTGAAGCTCGAAGCTTGTCAGATAATAGCCGGGCTCCACGCCGCCTGTTTTGGCAACTGTCATTCGGGACTTTGCGCTGTCATACCCATCGGCTTTTTCAATTTCATTGATCTGACTCTGTGTTCTACCGGTTTTACCGATGGCGCCCAGCAGCTCCGCGTCGGGGATATGTATCTCAATCGCGACGGTCTGGTTTGAATAACCGGAATTTTTAAGATAAAAATTTCCCTGCGTGCCGTCAAAAACGACAGATTTACTGAAGTTGTAAGAGAGTTGATTTGCGTCCTCGCGCGGCTTGTTTTTATCACCCGGATCAGGTTTTTGGTTTTGATCGATGACCAGAGTCGGCGCGGGCGGCTGTTCACGGTTCATATAATATAATCCGCCGGCCAAGAGCCCTGCGAGCAAAACGGTTCCCAATATGAGGAATAAGATCAGGCGTCTTTTTTTAGAAGGACCGCTTACATATAGATTGACGATTTCCGCGTCCTGCAGCGTGCCGAAGAATCCTGAATAAGCCGAGTAAGCCGCTTTCTTGTTTTTTGCTTTGAGATTAGTGACGCGGTACCCGGTGCCGATAAAGGCGCCACGGAAGGGATTGCCCGGCGTGCCGATGGGCCTCCATCTTTTCCCTTTAAGGTCGATGTCGTTTTCCAACCGGTAATGGGCTTCCGCCGCTTCCCGGTCACCGCCGTTTATTTTTTTCGCGGCCTCATAGAGCTGCCATTGATTTGAGATTGATATCACGTTTTCAACCGGGCCTTTTTCAGGGATCAGGTTGTCCAGCATGTTCATGATATCGTTCGGGTTTTCGTTTCTGTTCATGGTCGTATTTTCCTTTCATTTTTTATGGTTCGAGAATGGTGCGTTTCATCATTCGCAGGTGAGAGTAACCGTAACTCTTCCGGCAGTTATAGTTCCGGCTGAAATGGCGCCTAAACCACCCTCAAGTTTCATCCAGACGATCTGCGGATGAATATTGGCTTCATCGGTCACGCCGCAGTTCTCCGGATCTTTTCCGGGGCCGGGGGGCAAAGTGATCTTGCTGTTCAAAAGCGGTGTGCTGTATTTCGAGTCGCTATAAAAAGCGCCTGACAGGTTATGCGAAGGATTATTGATGTACCCGAGTTCTGCTGTGACTTCGGTTGATGAATAATTCGTGATTTTGACGATGCCGCCGTTTTTCGGCATAATATTCATATCGTTTATATTGACATCGACCCCGTTGGGGATATGCCACTTCAACGTGTCAGGATCCCAGTAGATACCCTCGTCATAATCATCAATGATAGCATGATAATCGAGCTCCCATTCTATCGTCACGCAGTAAAACGGTTCTCCCCATTGGGCATAGAGGATGATGTTCCCCGTAACAGTGATGCTGCCGCCCGGCGCATAAGCTGTGCCGCTGCCGTCGGGTTTCGTGTTCCAGTCCTTGAAAGCCGTCATATTACTCGGAGCCCCAAAATCCGTCATGGAAAACGTGATGGTGTTGACAATTACCTCGCCCGAGTTCACGCCCGTATCTTGGATGTAGTCGGTTCCCGCGCCGCCGTTTGCTTTGTAAATGATGATGAAACCCGTACTTGCGTAATCATAGTAAACCGTGTAATAATATGCTGTCACACAGCTTTCCGGCGTCCTGTCTTCGTGGCTGTCAGCGTTTGTGTCCAGGGTGATCACCGAGGAGTTTGCCGCCGCGGCCGCGTTGTCAAAAGGAGGATTGCCAGGCACTTTCATTGACCAGCCCGGCGCGGGCATCGCCGTGTTGCGATGGTAGGTCACCGTATCGAAGCCATGGGACGGAGCGCTTAGGATTGCGCCGTTCAAGTCAAACGGGATGCCGTATTGGACCGGATCCGTTTGCAAGGTATACTTTTTCGTGAGCGTATCGGTGAGATCGTTCCAGTCACGGACATACACGTTTACCGGTG
>Ga0123354_10003807_pt1 | contig 21057 bp, 18 predicted proteins | sample TergutLab28metaG_2_FD_97872 | JGI IMG/M metagenome (GOLD analysis project Ga0123354, IMG submission 97872) | Labiotermes labralis P4 segment gut microbial communities from Petit-Saut dam, French Guiana - Lab288 P4 | ecosystem: Host-associated > Arthropoda: Insects > Digestive system > Gut ... | reverse complement strand
TCCCCGGCGCTACCAGATTTTCTGAGTAGTAGTGGGTCTGGAACGGGGTCCACTCAGCCTCGTGAGGTCAATTGAGGAGCTACTTGAATGAAAAATGTAGCGGCTCCAGGTCTAGAAAACAGATTAACGACTGTGGGGACCCGTTGCGCTGACCACGTGACACCCCTCTATCCGCAAAATTTGACGGCGGCCGCTCTGTCGGTATAGTTCGCGTGCGGACTAAGGCAACGGAGTTTGGTTTAGTTTTATTTTACTTGAGGCCCATTGAGAAGAAAATGAACCATATGCTGCGTGAGGAACGGGTCCTTCTGCTTGTGACAAAATGTTTACTCCCTCTTAAAACGTCTCAAGAAGTGGCGGTACAAAAGAAAGAATAGTCTACCGTTATTGGCCCACTTTGCCATGCAATTTATGACTGTTCGCTTTATGTTTACGCCCCCTCGGCTGTCCTAACAGCCGCATGCCACATCACTCGTAGAAGGCTCTTTTATGACGATTTAATTGCGCCGGTAACAACATGTAGGCCATACTTAAGGTCTTGGCGTAAATTTCCCGATTTTAACCAAATTTTGAATTTCGTGACAGATTTTCATAAAAATCCCCATTGTTAAAGTTCACGTAAATCTATCCAGTGGGAGCCGCGCTTATACGGACGAAATGACAGCCCGATACAATTTCAGTAGCAGAGAGCGCGTTTATGTCGTTATAATGTCGCCGGCAACAATATACCGTACGTCGGTCTTCATGTAAAGTGCCCGACATTTTTACCCGATTTTAACGATATTTTTATTTTCTCGGCATATTTCAATGAAAGTGTTCAATATAAAATTTTACGGAAATGCGTCCAGCGGGGAGCCACGCTGATACATGCAGAACAGACGGACAGATACAGACAGATGGACGGACATGACTAAGGTAATAGACGACTTTCGTGACTGCGAACGAGCCCACAAAGCTAAGTTCCTGTCAATGCAGTGCAGACATACGAGGGGTATAGTTGCACTCATTCTGAATCTCAGCACTATATGGTGTGACTGGGCAGTTTAGCGCACCGACCTTTTTAACCCGTCTGGGAACACCTGCTCGACGATTTGAGCGAATGCGTTGTGATGTTTTACTACAGATAGGAAATACACACTTGATACACTCCATAATCACCAAATAAACTTGTATTTTTTAAATGTAAACCACCTAGAAAATTTTTCAGGGGAGAGGTGAACACTGATTTGATATATCAATTTCTTAAACCGCGAGCTGTTAGTGAAAGATTAAAAACGAAGTCTGATGTGAGTTTCACGGACCGAAACGAACTGGAATTCTTTCGACAGAGTTTTATGTGAACCTCAGGCGTTTAATTTTGGATATGAAACTAGTAGATACCCTTATGCGTATTGGACCGTGCATCATCCTGATATTTGAATAAAGGTTGACCAACTAGATGACACTTGCTTTATTATATATTGCTCAACATGTTTCAGGCGTTAATACGTCCATCTTCAGGAGTTAGCGAGTACTTGTTGTGTTGTGTAGGCTGACTTGAGGCGTAGTGGTTCAGCCTACACTCGGATACCACATCACCAACAGACAATCTCGCTACATAACACCAGCACGCCTCAAGTCAGCCTACACAACGCAACAAGTACTCGCTAGCTCCTGAAGATGTACGTATTAACGTCTGAAACATGTTGAGCAATATATAACAAAGCAAGTGTCATCTAGTTGGTCAACCTTTATTCAAATAGTAGATACCCTGTTTTCCTTTCAGGCGCTAATTATGTGCAGTTTTTCCGAAGATCGCGACATTACACTCTTCACAATTATACACATTCGCCTTTGTATCCGTAATATTTTATGAATATTTTGGTACCGAGAGTTTTCCGTCTTGGTCATTTTTAATTACTGTTAGTCGAAATCAGCAACCGTTTAAATATGGGAATTTCGTTCGACAGGTATCTTTATTATCTTTCTCCGCGTATTAAGAATCGTGTTTGTGATGTTACTAGTTGCTCAACTGGTCACAAAATTTCCTTGCAGAAGGAAGTCTGTTTCCTTCTTCTTTTCAAGATCCCACAATTGGTACCCTTTTCTGAGCCAAAGTATATAGTTTACTCCCTCATATCCTGTTCATTTAATTTATTGCAGGCTACTGCCGTTTCGTAAGAAATTAAAGTGGGTTTATTTATTACCTCCCTGCCTGTGTGCGCGTATGTCATTGTCTGCCCATTTCAGTTTTCAGCCTTTTGACCAGTTTTCACTAAATTCACTACGGGGGTTTTCATTAAAGGCCATCCTGTCATATTTTACAATTTTCAATCATTGGTTTTACAAACATGGTGGGTGCACAGATTTACTAGTTGGGAGCGACGCTTGCATTGTGTAATCTGAAGAATGACTTTTTGTACTGTAATCCATCTTCGGAAAATATCCAACTAAGTTTTTTTTATTTATTTATTTAAGAGTGCATATTTACAATCTGGTTCAGAGAAGCTATAAGTAAATTGAAGGGGGGGGGGGATAACACAGTGAGGGGAGTCACTGTCCATTGACAGTTCTCCGAGGAGTCCAACTGTAAGTAAAGCTTTGCCTGATGTTGAGGCGAAACAAAATGTTTCTTCATTCATGACCCTCGTAGGTCTACGTGATTAGCCTTCCGTTTGGTGGGTTTAACTGATGAACAGTTGAAGCCAGGCACACAAAATGTGGTAGGGAGTGGATAGGCGTACATATGAATACTAGCTGTTGTTTATATAGAATAAGGCTGCAATCGCAGACATGAGGTTTGTATCTGACAAATTTTACTTTCACAGAGTGTACTTAAGTAAAACTTTCAGATGACGATGACGATGGTAGGGATAATAATATGTAAAATATTTAGAATTGAAGGCAATGAAACAATTTGATTCAGCCGGGAATCGATCTACACGCAGTACTTCTGCTGTTACTTCACACGACCTCTCTGTGAGTTTTAGCTAAACACGGCCTAAGGAAGTATGACGAACATATAAAATCTTGTGCTCTAGTGACAGTAACTATTTAAATTTGACATGTGAAATTATGGTTGTCGTGATAATAATAGAAAATGTACGATTTCTTACTCACCTTACAGTATACCACGCCAACTGTTGTAAGATGTATTGAGTAGCTCTTTGCAGTTGGCGTCGTAGTTCTCCGACTTGAGATTTTGATACTGATTGTTAATGTCTTACTCAAGGCTTTTAATTTCTTGTTTTTCCAGTTTGCGCCAAGATGCCGACGAACGCAACATCCGGTCCGGAGAATGGCGCTCCCCGGTCAGAATTGCAGGAGCTTCAGCTCAAATCAGGCCAGGTCACAGACGAAGTGAGTAAACATGACGTTATTTACGTAAGCGTAATCACAGTGAGAATTCCTCATTGCCCTTAAATCAGAGGTGCCAGATTAATGCCATGGATAATTCAGTTCCGTCTGTGGGTGAAATTTTTAAATCTGGATATTACTACTTAAAAGTTTAACCCTTCGTTCCGGTATATCATTCTGTTTTTGCAGCATACAATAGTTTGAAGTATTACGTATGTGTGAATTTTGTTTTGAAACAATGAGACATTTCTGTTAAGTTATCCTAATTCACTTCTAAACACACAGCCTTTCAGGATGAACGTGTGGATTTCTAAAGTACATCAGGTTTTTAAGACAACGAGTATTTGGAGGTATTGTGGGTTCGGCGCCGTGAGGTCTTAACAGGTTGTTACCAACGTTCCTGCGGAATGTGCTGTCTCCATATTCAGGGTACAGAGGCCGTGGGTTCCTCCATAATGTTTCTCTGCACCAGTGTGCATGAAGTAATAGCCCATGTGACCAGAATCTGGGTGAATTTGTTGCTGCAAGCGATTTTAAAATTTCCCGTGAAGTTGTGTCTGTCCACCCTATAATTTTGAGCGGATTGGCGCATTTGTATGAAAAATGGTACATGAAATGTGATGCTGGAGACGATTTCACCTTTGTTCTTTTTCATGTCGTAGTGTGCATTGACACGTTTTAAATACCAGCAGTGCGTGGCGATGAGGAATAAGCCTAATGCTTACTGTACTGCATTATCTATGATATGAAACAGCGTAGCAAGTTTTTGTGATGTGTGATCCAAAATATAGCATGATTGTGGGGTATCGATGTGAAACACAGTGTTTTGAATGCCTCTTTCGTTTGCAGTGTGGAATATTCACTTCTTATTCGGTAGTTCCGTGTTCCAAATCGCTTACCCGATACCGCTATCTTTGTCATAAACCACGGCTGAGTTGTGCCACGACCTTTCCCATTTATTAACAACGAAAATTTATTTCGATCTTATGTAATCAGGTCTAGATAATAAGTGGTTGTTAAATAAACTATCATACAAGTGGTGGAACATTGCGAGTTTTGAGGTTTGTGACAGCGGTGAGGCTGAAGATTCATGTTTACTGTGGTGTTACGCCTTGTCGACTGGTAAATCTGTATCGATCTGTAGGTTTATTATAGTGCCTCCAGAATGTTGGTAAATGCTTACCATCGACACGGCGTAACATCCCAGAACATTTGAATGTTCAGTTAGTAGAATATTAGGCAGTAACTATGAATCTGTGGATGTTACACTTGTTTTAGGTCTTTGAGGGAGAGTTTAATTAAATTGATAAGGATACTTAAGGACTGTAGTTTGCTTTGGGATATGGTATCTTGTGTGTGCGTGTGCGCGCGCGTGCGTGCGTGCTCACATACAGGTACGGCTTCGTAAAGAATTGTTAATTTCTTATGTACAATATTCTTGCACAATTGCCCCTACTTTGCCACCTGTTTCGAGGAAATTAAATTACTATTCGACCTGAAGAGAAATCGTTTTCTCGTTGCAAACAACTTTGTTTCCACTCACACAGTATTGAATTTTGCTCCTACATGGTTCGCCTACGGAACGTATCCATTTGCAGGGAGATACAGTATTTGAGAACAAGCAGCGTGTTATGCAGCCATAAATGGAAAGTTATACTTGTACTCTAATTTATACGTTTTGTTTCCTACTGCATATTGCTACCTAACTGTGATATATGTGACATTACAAATTTAATTTACCATTTACGGCCGACAACTTGCATGACTCGCTGCATATGTTCTCAAATACTGTATAAGACAGTGGCAAGAAAAATGTACAATAATGTTTTCTCGTTGCTTTGTACTGTTTGTATGAAACACGCGGTGTCTCATTATTGAACAAACCGTATCCATTTTTAGGTGAAGGTTTCTGTCACTTTCCTTCCGAAGCCTGCAGCATTTTCTGTCTTCCCAGATACAATTTTTGGTGTCTTTCTCACGCAGCTAAGTTTGTAGTTCCCCGTGTAAAATGTAAAACAGCAGTACCAACATGTCTTAACCTTCATCAATTTGTTTTCGGTTATTTTGTGACTCTGTATCAACTTCTGCGCTCACAGTATCTTGTGAAATGTGTTAACTGTGTATGTATTAAATCTCGAGGTGTAGTCGAGTAGATTGTTATGACTGTATTCGGGTATCCGCAGGGGCTAATATCAGTCACGGGAATTGTCAAGTCACAACACCCGACCTGGGCCTAGATTTCAACCAAGTTTTTTTTTTTTTTAAATCGAAATTGAGTCAGACGCGTCACGACAAAGCAGATCCCCGGAATGGTGACTTTTAAAGTAAATTGTCTTCGTCCAAATGAAATTCCTGTCGCTGTACCTTTCTGGAGCTGTGGAATAGATTTGGTGGGTGAGGGGGGGGGGGACAACGGAAGCTGTGACTATCGGAGCTATGTGTATGTAGAAGGTTGCTAGAAAATGAACCATAAATAAATAAGATATGAGGACGTGAATTGTGTTCATCTGGCTCGTAAAATTAGTATCAAGCTCCAGGAAATACGTTAAGGAACCATTGGTTCCTCTGAAAGGCAGGAAATTTGTTTACTAGTTGAACGACTGTTAGTCTCTGCTGCATGAAGTTAATATTCGGAAATTCTGTTGAGGTATTATACATATTATATAAAGTACAGAACCGTAACATGGGTGGGACAGATGGCTCATTCACCCCAGGCTCAGTGAATGTAAGATCCCTAAATTAAAAAGTGGCAAACTGGAGTACATAATATATATTTATATTTTAACAGATAAGCCTTGGGTTTAACAAATAACAGCGTTTATTGACGCTACAGATAAAACAAACTCGCTAGTAATGAAAACAGAACACACACGAATTTTAAGAATACTTTGAGCAGATAACTCTGCATTGATTCAGCACGCCGGTCTCGAACACAACACTTCGCAGATTCGCTTCACCCATTCCACACTCTGCCGTTCCTCAACTGAATCCCCTTTACTCCGTCGTCAGTTCTCATCGCTCTGCTGTACGCCACACACACACACACACGCACTGAATCGCCGTCACAAGACTGTCCAATTCTTGCTGTCCGATGGTCTTATACAATGCTTATTGCACGCTTCGAACTTACTTAACTGTTCTAGTCAATGCTGGGTACCCCTAGAATGTTCCCTTCTGGTACGGGAAGGTTCTGGCAGCCTTGACGTCAGAGGCTTCGCGGGTCGTACTAATAGGCGTAGTTGCCTTCTGTTACAATTCACGTACATACGTGTGTGTCTGTTTTATGTATCTCCATTGATATAGTTCAATAGCATACTCCGGGTGCAGAAATCATTAGGTACGGCTGTTTGAAGAAAGTAATGTGAAGATTCAGGCCTTGCGGGTTATGACGCCTTATTGACTGGTAAAGAGTTACCGGCGTGTAGGTGCTTGTTTACTGCCTCCATCTTTGGTCCAAATGTTGGAGGCAGCAAGCCCTTACGAAACATCGATAACTGTGAACCACTGGACATGGCATTGTATCACAGAAGACTTGAAGTTGTGTAAAAACAGCTGTGAGAACCTCGTATCTTGCATAACGTAATTTGTTTCCAGTGCTGTGTTTTTCATGTCGTTTTAGGGATAGTTTAAGGCATGGATTCATATCGAACCGTGGTGTCCTCCAGTTCGCTGACAGATGCAGTCTCTGATTGGAAGTGCATAGCACTCCAGGTATTTTCCGGATCCGTTCTTTGCGATTTTGCTTACGGCGTTTCTCTTGTCCACAATTAATTGCTGATGTAAATCTGAGTACGTAAAGTAAAAGTGCTTGCCTTCGTTTTAGCATTAGACGTACAAGTACAATATTACTTCCTTAAATGCTGTGTGCGATATTTGAAATATATTGAATTCCTTGCCTTGAACAGTTCTTTATTTATTTTCGGTTGATACTTGCAATCAGCATTCATATCAACTAATAATTAAATTCTGAATCTGTGTTGTATTGTGTAGTAATTCACACTACCTTACAATAGAATGTCAGTTATTTATATTAGTTGCTACTTATTGTCTTCCAGTAACGTATATAAACGTGTATATATATGTATATATATATATATATATATATAATATGTTGCTGCTCTCTCCATGTTGTAGCAATGTATTGTCTTGAACAACGGAAATGACAACAAATAAATGTCAGTAGTGTCTACCATTCAGCTGCAATTCAGGTCTGCTGTGACGGAGGCATTCATACTACATATGTTTCCAGTGTTTTACTGTCTATAACAGCTTTCCAGTGTTACACCTGTTATTGGTTGTCAGTCCATCGTTTTGTTTCGTTAAATATCACTACATCGAAAAATGCTTGAAATGGAAATTGGTTACGTTTACATCGTTTGTCAGTTTTTGTATGAAGTTTGTTATACAAAATTTATAGTTTTATTTGAGTTCCACGTAAGTGTTTGTATGTTTCGTAATGAATTAATACGAACCAACAGTACGTTTATCCGGCTGTAGAATTTAAAAGCAAATTTAATAGAACTCCGTTTGCTGATTTTGAAGTTAAATGTGTGGACAGACACTCTCCTATTGTGCACATAAACAGTATTTAAATTTGTGGCTCTTGCAGTTTATACACAATCGCCCTATGTACGTTGCGTGCCATGACGTGCTCAATATGGTAGGTGAGACTTCTTAAGGAATACGGGCGGGGTTCATCGAAACGGATGAAGTACTCACAATTATTTATTTATTTATTTGCATTTGAGGTAAAGATTCTGCACTTGTCCAGCTAATCAACTACCACTTTTGCATTCTCCATCTCGTACTATAAACCAACAGTCGCTTCACTCCGGAACTATTAGTCTGTGCTTTAGGTGACCTGACTATGAGGAACGTCGCTTACACAGCTCGCTTACTCGACTGCCAGCGTCCAACCCTCGTGGTCAGTATGAAATTTTCATTAGTTCGTTTTTCGTCTTGGGTTGAAGGTTTGCCTGTGTTAGGCTGTTGCCCTTCGTTGTGTGTTACGGTATGAATACTTCATGTTTCCCACGCCTCTCAGAGATCAGCCAAACAGACTTTATTTCCCTTTGTCGGCTGCACGACAGTGTTTCCGATTTAAAGATCTATGGATCGGATCAAATCCTTCTTCCCTTTCACTAAAAGTTTCTTGAATGGACGTTTACAATGAAATCTGTAAAGCATGGCTTCGAACCGCCGGCAACTGAGGGCTAGCAGTCGTTTTTCTTGATTAACAGTTATACCAAAAATGTTTGGCTACACGTTTCGTGGCTGTAATGCTTCTCTTATTTTGGTAAATATTGTATCATTACTGTGTTTGGAAGTAATAGACGTGAATCATAATCCATTGACTGAATCACAATGTGAATATGATCTTCAATGCGGTACGAAAGTGTGACTTGATTTCTTAGTCCTGTAAGGGTGAAATTAAATGGTACACATTAGCTTCTGGTTTATGCTGATGATGTTAATATATTGGGAGGGAGCGTATACACACTGTAAAAAAAAACCGCAGAAGCTTTAATAGCTGCTAGTAAGGAGAGTGGACTAGAAGTAAATGTTGATACGACTAAATACATGGTGACGTCTCGAGATCAGAATGCAGGACGAAGTCGCAATATAAAGATTGATCATAGCTCCTATGAAAGGGTGGAAGAGTTCAAATATTTGGAAACAACCTTAACATATCAAAATTCTATTTAGGAAGAAATTAAGAGCAGGTTGAAGCCCGGGAGTGCTTGCTATCTTTCGGTGCAGAATCTTATGTCTTCCAGTTTGTTGTCCAAAAATTTAAAGATTAAGATATACAGAACTATAATTTTGCCTGTTTTGTGCGGGTGTGAAACTTGGTCGCTCACATTGAGGGAGGAACGTAGGCTGAGGGTGTTGGAGAATAGGTTGTTGAGGAGAATATTTCAGCCTAAGAGGGACGAGGTAACAAGGGATTGGAGAAAACTACATAATGAGGAGCTTAATGATCTGTACTCCTCACCCAATATTGTTCGGGTGATAAAATCGTGAAGAATGAAATGGGATGGGCATGTAGAACGTATGGTGGAGAGGAGAGGCGTATACAGGGTTTTGGTGGAGAAACCTGAGGGAAAGAGACCACTTTGGAAACTCAGGTGTGGATGGGAGGATAATATTAAGATGGACCTTCAGGAAGTGGGATGGGGGATCGAGCAGGCTCAGGATAGGGAGAGGTGGTGGACACTTGTGAATGCGGTAATGAACCCTTGGGTTCCATAAAATGGTGGTATTTCTTGAGTAGCTGAAAACCGGTTAGCTTTTCAAAAAGGACTCTTCTCCATGAAGTAAGTAAACCAAGTAAGAGGCAAACCAATATCTCGTAAAGAATTGCTTCGTACTCAAGTGAATAGTGCTGGAAATGCTGCAGTTTTAGTGACAAATGGTTGGTACTGACGTGTGGGTTTTTTATGTCCAACAAATCCTCCATAATTTTCATGAGTATTTGCCATCCGACTTGAAAAACGCTGCAGGCGCGTACATATTTACGTCACGGATAATATTACTAGATAGCCTAATTGCCTGTAAGAAATAAGGATTATTACACTTACGTCTAATCATGCGCCCACGAAATTATTTCATGTAATGTGATAACTTGGGAACAGTGGCGATTAATGCTGTGCCCGAATATTAAGTTGCTGATATTGCCAGATTTTTTAAATGAAAAAAACTGCAGAACTGTCGATGGGGCGGGACATACAGACATCTTAACTCGTAGGTGGGGTCAAACGGGGATGTGCTACTTTTTTTTATTTATATAAAATTAAGACGTTGCACTATGAGGGAAGAAACTCCCGAGCGTATTGTGTTTTATCAACTTTACTTTTTCTCTTCTCACGTATTTACGTTGCCATTACTGCCGAAAAGCTTAACGTTCGAAATGGTCTGAACAAACTTGTTCCCTGTAAAAGCATTTAAAGTGGATGGGATGCCCATAGTATATATGACTAAAACATTTTTCTGTGCCAGAAACACCTTGTGAAGGCTACCTACCTAGGTAGCTAACTAACTAGTTAACACAATGAAACACTATCCCTTTTACGAGTTAAGGGTCCTTAGCTAGTCAAGAAGTAGCCGCGTTTTAGGAAAACCGAAAGTTCATTACCATGATCATAACAGCCCACCACTTGTACCTGCCATGAGCGATTAATAGAGTTTGATTTCTTTATAGTATTATATATATTTTTATCAATAAATTAACATCCGTAGATCAGAAGCTGATGTGTCCCATTCAGTTTCCATCCCTCCTGGCTTAGTTGAATTTTCCTAATGGCTTATTCCAAACCAGAGTTTAATATACGTGGCAGTAAAGATCTCCATATTTGAAACCAAACCAGGAGACGTATGAGGCCTATGTTTGCTTGTCCGGACTTTAAAGTTCCATTTCAACCCATTTAAGTTAACCTAACTAGTTACACTGATATGTCAAGCTTAGCGAGAACATTTCATACATCTTGCCTCCGAACTGAACCACAGGCTTCCTGCCGTCTCTAAATATCTGATGTAGAAGATCTTCTCTCAACCTGTGCACGGGACGGCCACCTACAGGTGTGATGATACCAGATGCTGTATAATACAATTTTGACCTCCTGATGGTGAGCACATAGTGCTCGAAACATGTAGAGGCATTTAATAAACTTATTATAAAACATTTTATGCAATAAGCTGGTTAATTACTAGGATGATTCAGTTCTAGATCCCTTTTTGTTCTCACAGAATAGACCTTAACGCGAATTAAAGTAAATGAAAGTGCACATGGTATTAATAGACTGCTGAGGGTAGTGGAAGTGCTGTATATTAAGTTTTCTACAAAATACAACAAAGGCCTTGAGGCATGTATATGTGCGCGCAGGTGTGTGTGTGTGTGTGTGTGTGTGTGTGTGTATGTGTATGGAAGTTTAGTTAGGATGTTATGTAAGATGGTCTTTGATGTAATACAAACTGGATCAAAATAAAATGTGCCGATGGTCTGTCATGTCGGATTTAATCGAAATATGGCGTGTAATTGCGATGTTCCTTGGCGAATTGGCGTTAGACAATCGTGACGAGACTGAGAGGCTCTTTTCAGAACGATCGTAGTAATTATACGGAAGCCTGCGAATGTACACAGTTGTCTGAGTGGTGATACCTGCGCATTGTTTTCGCACTTGAAGTTTTTCGCGATGAAACCCAATCCGTTGAAGCTTATGCTGTCACTTTGGCAGTGACTAAGTTGTGACGCTTAATGTCAAGGTTAATGTGCGGAAGAGTTAATTACAGGCAGGTTTTCTTTCATTGTAGTAACGTACATGGTAAGGCAATTGCTAAACTTTTTCTGGTAGTGTTGTATATTTGGGCCCACTTAACATCGTGTGTTGTGGTACTACACTCGCTTAACATACCGGAGCCTGTGTCCACTGTTACTGATATTCAGTGTACAGATACAAAGAATCATCGCGGGCCAGGAAACAAAGTTCAATCTATAACACATGCATTCAGGTTGTACATCACAGAGAACAGATAGTGCTTCCATTATGACGACTAGTCGGTGAATTCTGTTTAGAGAAATAATCGGTACTTACTGTGAAAACCATACGGAACACGTACACGCAAATATGGTGTATGGGCAGAATGTATAGTTTTCAGGCGCGTTAGCAAAATTGGGAAAAGAGGTTGTTAGCTTGGTCATGTCTGTTCGTCTGTCCGTCCGACGGAACTGCTTTGTTCCCACTGGACGGATTTTCATGAAACTTGATAATTGAACACTTTTCGAAAATCTGTCGAGAAAATTTAATTTTCACTAAAATGCGAATTTATATGAAGGTCAATATAGAGTTTTGGTCATATGTCGCCCATTTCTTCTAAGAATGAAAACTGTTTCGGATAAAAGCTGTAGAGAAAAAACACGAGTTTTGTGTTCAATAACTTTTTTCGGAAATCATACCATTTTTGAGATAATGTTGAAAAATGTTGTGGAGCCGGACAGGCCACAGATGACAATGTGGCGCATGCGCATTGGATGCTGGATACCTTTGGCTACAAACACATACTCAGAATATGTAATACCTATTGCTTTCCCACAGCAACAATGGTTGCACGAACGCGCCTCAGTGTTAACGTTGTGCGTACATTTTCTGTGTTGCTAGTGTTACCGTGGCATTACGTATACTAACCTCTAGGATTCGAAGGCTGTATATTGTACTGTAATTATATTAACAGTGTTCACACCAGTGTGTTAATGAAGGCGAACTGTCAGCTTGCAACAAGTCTATGCTAAATTTGTAACAGGAAAGTGGCTTTCAAGCGACTCTTTGAAGCCTTTCGCTTCTCGCGTAATTCTATGCAATTCTATCACTTGTAGTGCGTATTATTGTTGCTAAACTGTTCTGTAATCAGTGCGGACACATGCATTTGCGCTAGCAAGAATAGAACAGAAAAGAGCCAGTGTTCTCCAGTCTGCCGGCACTTTTCTTTGTCGTAGGTGCCATTATTCTCTTCCTCTAGAAAACTTTAAAGCTGTGTTCTTCACATATACGTTTGTAAGTTTTAATAACTTAAACTTTCAACTACACTGTTCTGTCTGCAACCTGTTGCGAAACAGGGAATGTGATTCGCCAAAGCCGAAATGATTCCCTTTGCGAACACTCGAAAGTATGTCAGGGTTTGTCCTAAGGGACGCTTCCGTAAAAGTCTCTGTTTCACACACAAACAGCAACTGCGGGTGACATGCCACACTTTTCTGAAAACGTTTGTGTGTTGTATTAGAGGTGAGAGAGAGAATTGGGTTTGTGATAAGGTTAAACTCTGTTGTGTTCAATGTGTAGGTGTAGAAGAAACCCGAGAAGAGAACAACACATACACGAAGTTTGAGATATAAAATAGGTGAATTTGTGACGTTTCTCCATAAAGGGTTATTGTAATTTGCCACGTCCCTAGGGAGAGATCCACCTATAATTAGCTGAAGGTATGTGTTGTTGTTTAATTCCACAACACCAATATAGTTGTGAAAGCACTAATTAATGACAAACGAAAGGAAATATTTTAAATTTTTAAGAGGAAGATTTTTTATTTATAAACAGACAAGTGGGAAATTGATAGTGAAACGTTATTGAGGAAAGGCGGTTGAATAATGTGTGTACTTGAAGGTATAAATCAACAATATTTTCTTACGGATCTTTTCATTTTAGGTAAATAAAAATTAACAGAAGAGACTTATATTTTGAAGTAAACAAAAAGCAATATAATCACAAATAGGTCAAATAAGAACATAAGTCACTTAAAAAGTGCAAATCTAGTAAAATCCGCAAAAACAGCTTCTGCACTATATGTTAGTTTTAGCTTTTGTTTTTAAGTTCTTCTGCCTTACTGCTTACCGTCGGCAGTCAGTGCATTTGCCTCTATGAAGTGAACAGTTTTCATATAGCCACGTTGAACATTTTAAATATATTATCCACTCATCTTTCGTTGTTGTTTCGTAATGGGTTTCCCAGCAATCAGCACGAATGCGAATCGACTTCGGAGCCACCAGATTTATTCTTTGCGCCATATTCTTCTTCTGATTCGTGGGTGACTGTTTGATGCCTTCTTCCGTTCATCTTGTCGCTGTGGCATCACACACTTTTGTCTGTGTTCAGCAAACGCTGAGGATGTTGTAGCAGTGTCTTTTTTTTCTGGATGTCTTTACTGGACTGTGGGGCAATGGACTGATTTCTTCAGCACGTTGGATGGAATAAGGAAATAGCTCAAGGATCCAACGAGATGGGATACATGAAACTTGCAGAATTATTACGTCGTGACTGATTTAGCAGGCACAGTTTCTTGGCCTGTCTCAGTAGCATCACACAGTGAGCAGGAATGATCTGGTATTGAATTTTGATCTTAGGGAAATATCCGGTGGTTTTGAAAGCGTTCACAATATATGATACAAAAGGAGCCTTTTTCACACCTCACCAATAAAATTTCCAAGGTGTGTTCTTACATTTCTGTTTTAACGGGTTTTGACCCGGCGAATGACATCCTCCTGTAATTGTATTTGGGATAGGCCAAAAATTCCACTTTTGGGGGAGGGATGCAGCATTGTCACAATACAACTCGATAAAGGCAATGTAATTATATTGTTACCTTTTGTGAACTGAATTTATTCTGTGGAGTTATACTGCGAAGCATGCTCATCTACATTTAGGATGTTGGTCCTAAGAGCCACACTGTGTGTGTAGTGTTAGATCTGAGTGGTAAGCCTAGCTTTTTCCGTGCTAAGTCGTCAGATTTCCATCTCTTGGTCAATGTTCCGGTTGGGTTCCTGTAGTACGTACAGTACTTGCTCGTCGAAGACCAATTTCGCCATCCTTCCGTATGAAGGCTTCCCTGGGATCCTTGTGTTACTCCTCTTCCAGTCTTCACACTCTTGTGTCTGCTTGATCAAGTCACACTGTAACACACCGATCCACGTAAGTTTTCTTTCACTCCAGTCGATACCATGTTCTTCAGGATCTGCATTAATTGCTCCAGTTTCCACGGTCAAATGCCTGCTGCCAATCTGTGAAGCAAGCACACACTACCTCATCTGTGTCTGAAGTTCGTTTTGACATTATGCTTAGCATTCCAGGTGCATCTTTATTTCCTTTTCTTCTTCTAAATCCCGCTATTAAAAATTAAGGGCAAGAGAAATTGCATAAGTGTGTAATTATTATTTTGTGGTTCTACGTACTTTCACCATAAAATAAAGGATTTTGAAGCACAATACGTTTCATAATTTTTCCGTATTATGTATCTGGGCTGTTTTTCCTTACATTTTCCTTATAACTTTGAACCTCTCTTGTAGGGCCTAAATTATGGAACGCTCTGCTGTGGATCAGTGTTGAATTTATTTCAACCAGGCGCATTCGTGCAAGTGTGACAGATTTCGCGCAGTCACGAGAGGTTGATGGTACGGGGTGATGTCAGTTCAAGGAACACCCCCCGTTATGGAAATGGCGTCGCGACATCGATCCTTCCTCCTCTCTTTTGTTTGTTTCCATTGTGAGCTATTTGCTGACAGAAATACCGAGGGACGGGGAAACCCTTAATAACGTTAGTCTAAGTGGGTGCTTTCCTTGTCTTGTAAATGTAACTGTAGTACATCGGGTAAACACCTGAATTACACACGATTGTAATGTAAGATAAGGGGCAGTGGAGAGCAGACTAAACATAATTTTGTAGGTTATATCATGAAGTTTTTGTGGCTTACAATTATCTGTTTACAGATATTCAGTGAAGGAACTCGAGTATGCCGACACATATCTTGTCCCTAGTCGAGTTCATTCCGAACATTTGAAGCTTGGCGGGTGTAACTAGCCGCAGCAGCTCGTAACCTACCAGCAGGTTCCGGCGTAGTGATGTGTAGTGGTGGAGCATACAACGCATCCTTTATGTACCCCCAGAAAAAGGAATTAAGTGGTGTAAAGACGAGGGAACGAGATGGCCAAGTGACAGGGCCACCTCTTCCATCCCATTTACGAGGAAATATTCGGTCCAAGAAGGACCGAACTGCAACGTGAAAATGCGAAGGCGCTCTGCACCGTGTTGCTGGAGTAGCATGTTTCTAGGTCTCTCTTCTTCCGTAGACACCATGAGGAATTCCAGCGTTGCGTGTAGACGTAAACTACACTAAACACCGTGCGTCCGGCTAAAGAGAAAGGCCCGAACAGTTCCTGCTTGATAAGTCACACAAGAAATGGAAATTACGTCTGTCACTTGTATCTTCAAATACTGCATGTGGATTGTTGCTCCCTCATATTCTAACGGTATGTCGGTTGACATGCCCGGACAAATGAAAAGTGGCCTCGCCACAAAAAAAAATGTGGGTCAAAGAGTTCTTTTTAAAACTCCCGAAAGAACGTCACGTCAAAGTGTGTATCTCTCTTTGGCATCTTAGACCGTTTCGTGTTGCAACAATTGCTTTTTGTGACTACTATGATTCTTAAAAAACGCGTTCGCAGAAGTTTGTGCACTGAATTGTCATGTTTTTTTTCATGTTGATATGCTTGGACTGCGAACAAAATTTATCCGAAATCCGTTCACTCAGCCTTCAGTCATTTTCTTAGGTGGTTCACCAGTGTGTGATAATCACTAATAACAATAATGGACTGTTTACATGCACCGTATATATGAGGACGACTGTGGTTTTCACACCCCTCAAGCCCGTAACCCATGTGTCAGTAACTAAAACACTGAACTGACATTCACACAACCCACCTACGCCCCATGTGCGACTTGCCACAAGTGTTTAGAGATCACGTCACATCGATGCATTACGTCACCCAAACAACAACCAGAGTACGCTCATCTCCTTCAGACGCCTCACAACACGGAACGTAATACACAACATACACCCCTCGTTGAGTTGCACTCCAAGGTGCGATCCTTGGAATCTAGCATATTGTGGGGGAATCACTAGCTTGTGATTGCGGCTTCGTGTGCTTCCCGTTGACTTGATTTTTGCAGCTCGCACAAGACCATCACGAACTGGATGTACGTACTTCCTCCACCACTGCCATCCTCCAGTACTGTGGTGGTGTCCTAAACCCGGACATCCGCACCTGGTTGCAGATTCGGTAGATTGGGGCTCATTTACCTCTATGTTGTAGACTGTTCAGGTAGTCTGTGGACCCCCTGTACTAAAAACGTTGTATGATCCGTTGCAAGTGCTGCCACCTATACAGATGACTGACCGATCAGACAGGTTAGGGTCAGGAAAACATTTATGAGGTGCACCAATCAGGAAATTTCCTGGATTGTGGTGAATGAGGTCATTTACCTCATGGAAAAAGCTGTTGAGAGGGCGAGAATTCAAACACGCCTCTGCTTGAGTCATGAGAGTAAGTACTTCTTCGAAAGTAAATGCCGTGATCCCTACCACTCTCTTTAGGTGATATATCATACAACGCACGCCAGCCTCCCAAAGCCCCCCAACTGTGGCGAGTGTAGGGGAATAGATTGCCACGTAAATGGTTCTGAATTTACGAATTCCAGAAGTTTTGACGGATGTGCTTAAGACGCAGAAAGTTTTCTGAGTTGTGGAAGTTAATGATGAGATGGAACGAATGTTGTCCCATTGTCAGAATACAAATTTAAACATTTTCCCCTTCGTGCAGTAAACCTTCGAAGGGCAGCGATAGAGGCGTCTGATGTGCAATTGCTGACCATTTCAAGACGAGCCTCCTTGGCAGCTAGGCGAATTAAAATGGCGACATAGCATTTGACTTGAATCTTGCTCCTGGATGAACCTTGTTTGACGTAGAATGGTCCTGCGTAATCTGCAACGCAATTAAAAAATGGCCTTACCGGTTGCACTCGTTCTGTCGGAGGCTGATCAATTTGCTGCTGAGAAGCAACTGCCTTTGTTTGAAGTACGGTAAGCATTTTTGAAGTACTGTCTGTATTACTTGTCTTCTGTAGGTATTCAGTCGAAGTGAGACAAGCAAGTACTGAGGTTCCGCATGTAGGAATCTCTGTTGTTTCGTCCTTACTATAAGTTCCGTCAAATGATACCATGAAGGTAGGATGACTTGATGCTGATGCTCAGGTGGCATTGAGGAATTCTTGAGGCTTCCACCCACCCGAAGCATTTCATGCTTGTGTAAGAATGGACAGAGGTTATGTAATTCACTGCTGTTCTTCACATCTCGCCGTGATAAACAGCATGCCGCGCCGTATAAATGCAGCGTACAGTGTTGCCCAAAAGTCCGATGCTTTAAAATGGTCTGTTTTCTTCTCATTACGATAACAACTATTGTAACAAAAACACTACACATAAGCAGCCACTCTCACTAGTGTGGCAAGTGATGAAGATCTCTCCACATACCCAGTTGTGGGTGCACATGTAGTTGCTACTGATGTCCTCGATTTGCGTTTTTTTTTCTCCGGAACCTCCTCAATCATATCCACTTTCTAAGAGAAGGCAATGAAATGGTTGACTGTTGAAGCCATTGTGGGCCCTGCCACCACAGCTGCACATTCACCAACTTCTGTGTTTTCTCTCGAAATGAGATCATCAGTATTGTCCAAAAGGACAATCGTTTCCAATCGCTGTCGTTGGTAGTCTCTTGAACACGTGCCGCTTACGTGACCATACATGTATGTTTAATGCTGTTAGTGCATTTAAACTGCTGCAGAATGTGTTCACCATTTGCCACATCTTTCCCATGTTCTTTTTACTCATTGACTTTAAACCAGTATTTGTCTAATATAAGTAGCTGCAATCAGTTCCTTATTTTCGTGTCCGTCCACCAACAGATTCCGAGTTATTGAGTAATTTTCAGTTGTGATAGGAAGCCCTTGAACCAACTGAAGTGCTTGACCCTTGATATTTCCAGCGGGCGTTATATTTGTGGGATTGTCTACCATGACCTTGAAAATATTTTTAAAGGTTGTCCAATCTTCATATTTTCCACAAATGTGGGCAAAGATACTGATGTCAGTTTCAGAGTAACCCCTGTGACTGGCGGATTTGTATCACTGCATGCTGTACTGTCCAAACTAGACCATGCTTCTAATTTAGCTCCTACCGCCATGTACCCTGCCTCCCGTGATGCCAACAATCTCTCCATGTCTGATTTACGTTTGTAGGAAATCCCTTCACACTCCGCCAGATCAGTCTCATGATCATGGACCTCATTCACTTCCAACAAAGACTGAAATCCATCAAACGTATTCCAGATTTCTGCTAAAGAATCGTAACGCACATTGATCTGGTTCGTGTCCTCTTACCTATGGAACTGAGGCACAAAATGGTGAATTCTTGTCAAAGACTCCTCGACAACTCGCCTCTATATAAGAGCCTAAATATCCCTTGGATCCGTATTGATGGGAACATGAACATAGGAGGATGTACTAGGGTAATAATTGTCTGACCTGCCTTGTCAATTCTGACCAGGTTCCAGTGCCGTCGTGTTCGCCCGTAGAAGACTCGATGCAGTGCTTGAGTAGAATCCCACGAAGTTGATCACCAAATTCCCATTTAACTTTACCTGAGGCACAGGTGACCAAAGAAATGTTGGGTATTACTTTTTGTGCTGTGAGGCGAATGAAGGGGATGTTTGTACTCCTGCGGCTGCTGATGGGATTACGTAACTGAGGAATGTGGCATGATATCGATACGTTCGTGGCAAGCAGTTCGGCGGAGTAGATTTTGTGTACAGTGTTGCTGTTGCCTTCGCGTGGGCTGCGAGCTTTAGTGGAATGAAAACAACGGTCTTGCACATAGCTACGGTGCATATTTTAAGGCCATTAATTCTATCAGTGATTATCAAACAGTCTCTTTACAATGCCTGGTGTGCACAATAACCACAGAATTCAGTTCTTATTAACAATACACACACACACACACACACACATACAGTTTTTGACCTGAGACGCCATTGTCCACAACTTCAGTATTAGCACCACTTTGTCAAGCCTGGAAACTGGTAGCACGGTTTCAGAACTTGGTCACATTCACCATCTAAATAAGTTCAGTTTTCGGTCCTATCATTTTCTGCTCGAGATTGCTATTACATTAAAAAACGTTAGCATACGTCTTTACCCCATATTTGTCAAACATCTCGAAGCATGAATGTAGCAGTGCCTGTATGCATCATATCAGTTGTCTCTGATTTTCTTTATTTTGAACTATTGAGTTGCCACAAAAGAACTTTACACTTTCAGAATGATACAGAAAACAAATGAGGCTTGCTTAGAACTTCATACCTGCGTCAGTGAGTAGACAAACTGCTAGAGTTTTGTTTCAAATTAACCATATGGTATGCAAGCCGCTGCCGTTCGGTGCCACTTGTTTCAAAATGACTAAGGAGTTGTCTGTTCTGCACATGGCGAATGAAGAGTCAGTAACTGCTCAGCAACATGAATTTCGCACGGATGTTTACACAGAATCACCTCGAAACGTTGATATTTGTAGGCTACTTTTGAAGCAAACACTATGACGGTTTGCAGTTGGTCCAGGTACATAAGGCGGATCAGGATGTGTGATTTGCAAATGTACACTTTCTTTTCGTATGTCTTGCACTATGCGTAAATTCGTAGTCAGTTGGATGGGTCCGTGTAAAATTGCATGCGTAATATACGTTGCACGGCTATTCGTCGCCAAATACAGACGAGTCCAGCTTTTTTATTGTGAGGCAACCGTTTTAGTCGTAAAAATTAGTTGCACCTAGCGGCAGCGACGCGCATCATCAGTTACTCGGGTCATTTGAAGCAAAACTTAAAGGAGTTTCTCTATTGACGCATTTGTTTTCTGTATCAATTTGAACGTTTAAAGTTTTTGTGGCCATTCCATATATCACTTGGAATGTCAGCTTGTCGTTCAGTGGTACTTGTACCTCGATATCCACATAAATCTACAACCAGGGGCAGTTCGCCTTTAAGGGCTGCGGGGCTGCAACCTTCCCAGAAATTTTGAGGAAAATTAAAAACAAAATATCTGAATAAAATTTTTGTTAGAAGATAAGCACATTCCTTAAAATAAAATGAAGTAATTTTAAATTCAAATACTCGCGATGGACTCTTAAGCTGTGCGGAGAACAGAAAAACCATCCTGAAAGTTGCGTGGCGGCATCAGCAAAGCTACGGCGGGGGGGGGGGGGGGGGGGGCCCAGGGGGTTCCCAGTTTCCAAAGTTCCCAACGGCGGGATTTTGGAAAGAATTTTTTACAGGCGGTTTTTCAAAAAATTTTTGGGG
>Ga0123354_10003806_pt1 | contig 21060 bp, 10 predicted proteins | sample TergutLab28metaG_2_FD_97872 | JGI IMG/M metagenome (GOLD analysis project Ga0123354, IMG submission 97872) | Labiotermes labralis P4 segment gut microbial communities from Petit-Saut dam, French Guiana - Lab288 P4 | ecosystem: Host-associated > Arthropoda: Insects > Digestive system > Gut ... | reverse complement strand
TTTGTTTTTTTTTTTTAATTTCGTTGTTTTTTTGAGGGGTTGAGGGTGTTTAAATAGTTGTCTTTCGCTTTTTTTTTTTTTTACATCTCTCCTTATTCGCGATCTGCCAGCGTTATATTATTTCATGTTTACTGTTTCAAATCTGGGATCGGATACTAGTTAACCTGGCTGAAATTTTCTAGTCAGTTTTCTCAGTACTTCCAGTAAGTCCTGATATAATGCTTTACGTTAGGCCACACGACATCTTCCTTACTCAACCCAACCAATCCCAATCCCATATTTACTAATAATTACGTTATTCGATGCTGTAGAGTCGGATCAAGTGAAGCGGATCACACCGAAAAGTAACAGTTGACAATAAGTGCAGCCACCTTCAAAATAATCGTTGTTAGTTCGTCTCAAGCAGATGTATTTCTTTGAATCCGAAGGGTTTTGTGTCATTTTATTTGGAAATATTACTCAAAGCCACTCTTGCACACTGAACTGCGACTTTTGCAGGCGGGGTAGAGCTGCTTCTTGACGTGCGGATATTAGAAAATATTTATCTAATTTAAAACACCCATGAGCTTTATATGAAATTTCTGGTTTCTCTTTGTCTGTTAATGAAGTGTCTTGCTACTTCTAGTCGATGTACCACTAATTACATGCCTTTCCCTTTCCTCACAGATAATGATAACCCAAGCAAGCTTATGATTGCACTGTTATGGTTTTCAGCGGCAATAAACCATTGCTTATTCAAGTAAAATATGTCACGTGGCAGAATATTGAAATGTAGAAAGAAACGAAATTTTGGAAATAAAAATGGGCTGGACGTAGGGCACAGTTTTACAAAACGTTTTCAGAGGATTCGGGGACGGCGGTAGCTCAGTGGTTAAGGTACTGTACTACAAATCTGAAGGTCGCCGGTTCGATCCCAGCTGGTGTCAGTGGATTTTTCATTGATATAAAATTCTTCCGATCGCACTATGGCCCTGGGGTCGAGTCAGCCTCTAACAGAAATGAGTACCAGGAGCATTTGCTGGGGGTAAAGGCGGCCGGTGCCTAATGCTGACAACCTACCACTATCCTGTGCCGTTGTCACGAAATCTGGGAGCCTTAACTTCCTGGAACCTGTCCTGGATTGTAATGGGACTGCTTTACCTTTAAAGAGGATTCCTGAGCGCACTCCGTTGTGGATATTGTGTTTTTTAAAATATGAGTGTCGAATTCTTCACAAGGTGACCACATGCTAACACATGTACCTCTCCAGAAATTTCTACACTTGCTGCCACAAGTTTCGTCGCCTGTAGCCATTCTTTTACGGTATTTTTTACTTTATTTCGTGCTCAAATTTTTGTCGATTTTTGTGAATGTTCTCTCATCCATAACATGTCCCCCATTATGTTGTTTGCCACCCGCTTGTCTTCATTAGCATCATAAAAGCACAACCTAACGTCTGTACTGCACACATACGTACATGCAGCCTGCCTAATGGCTCAGTCCAGTAGATTGCATTCCTACGTTGTTTTCTGAAGCCATCGGTTTCGAATTCATTGTTTTACTCAGTCTCTCCATGCCACACAATTGTTTTTCGAATTTTTGGACCAGAAGGATGGAGAGAGCAAGCTGCTCCGAAAGTCGCTAACGAATTCACAAATCTATACAGATAAGTCAGCTTTTAATTTAATTCCATATTCTTCCAAATTTGTCATTTTAAATTAGGCTAATATTCGATTATATATAACAAGTGCGACTGGTAAAGCGTCATTAAATAACTCAGATATTATACTAAATAGGTGTGTGCATGCTATGTATTTTCACCCAACTTTATTGTTACGCGTGTACAGAAATACATATATTGTGCATCAGATATATGTTGGCCGCAGTAAGCAGAATAAATTTCCTCCATAATGTATCACACACGAATCGTCTGTAGGGTGATGGATGCTGGGTCTTCAGATACAGGATAACACGACACAAGTGGCATTTCTGTGTACGTTGAGAGAAATGAGCACGCTGTAATGGGGTGCAAATACAAGAAGTGCGTGTTCCGAGGTTCTCACTGCAGTTTGGCTGAAGTTTCAAGTCTTTTTGGAATGTTACGCTATGTCGACTGGTGAGTAGCTACCGCGATTTCGAAGAATCTTGGTGTCTTCGAAACGTCGGTAGCTATGAGTCCTATGAGTACTTGTCAGTCGACACGGCTTAAAATGCCAAAAGACTTTAATATTCGTATAACAAATGTTTCGAAGGTTCAAAGGTAACTAATATAGCAAGAAATGGAGTCACGTTGCCGTGACGTCAGATGACTGAATACCACTTAAATGCACAGGCTGAAAGAAAGGCGTGATGTGGGAACCGAATATGGAATGTGCGATGGGAAGCCGGCACTAAGCACTGGAGTTATTGCGCAGCCGCGATACTCTTGTATAAAATGTAGTAAATTAAGCCACGTGTGAAGAAGGCCCGGGCGCTAGGTCGCCCTGGCGACTAAGTATTTTTTAAGTGGCGCCTAATGTTGACGGGGGCACGCGGTGGCGCAGTTGGTTGAGGTACTGCGCTACAAGCCGGAAGGTCGCGGGTTCGATTCCCGATGTCATTGAAATTTTTCATTGACATAATCCTTCCAGCCGCACTATGGCCCTGGGGTTCACTCAGCCTCTAACAGAAATGAGTACCAGGAATATTTCCTGGGGTGTAAAGGCGGCCGGTGCATAGGGCTGGCAACCTTACCACCTTCATGTGCCGATTGTTTTGAAATCTGGGAACCTCGACATCCTAGAACCCTCGGGACCTGTCCAGGCCTGTAATGGGATTGTTTTACCTTTTTGCCTAATGTTGATAGGTCCTCAGTATGAAACCTGCTTCTTGTTACTCTGTTGACGCCTAGAATTTTAAGGCTGCTCCCATAGTTTTGGAATATTTGTTTATCCCTAAATAAAACCGTCCATTTTCTTGTGTATTTATTATTTTAACAATAGACTTTCAGTCTCAACAATACAGGTAACAAATATTTGACCGGTGGGGTGGAAGTGACGTGAGTTTAGAAGTGCAGAGTTTGTAGAAAACCACTGGAACTCTTAGAGTAATAGGTGACTGGTAGTTAATGCGGAAAATTTTAGAATACGAAATAATTACAGCGCTGCGAAAAACACAGCAGCGTTTAGTGTTCTCGTTCTGAACGAACCTGGGACCTTCCGACTTTACAACGGGCTAGTCACTTCAACGGACACGTACAGGGTGGAATGCTGTTTTGTACGTCACCCAGTAACCTTACACCTCACCTCTCACTCTCACCTTCACCGCGAAGCTGTCCACTTCTTTGTCCTCTTTGTACCTAACCATATTACCTTTCTCGTGTTTTCATTAGCCTAGTTTCCCACGTAAAACAAACCTTACGAGATCACGTGGCTGTGCATGTGTTCCAGTTACGACCCACATCCAAGAGGCAAGACATCACTCAAAATGTATTGATTATACTGTACCAAAAGAATAATATATATTTGGGTGCCGGGATATCGTAGACATCATAGTGACTAGGCTACGGCCTTGACGAGCCGGTGTTCGAATCTCGGCAGAGACAAGAGAGTTTTCTCCAAGAAACATCCTAACCAGCTCCGGTGGGCCCCACCCAGCCTCCTGATCAAAGGATATCGAGGAATATTTCCTGTTGGGGTGAAGCAGCCGGCGCGTGAGGCTCTCCGCTCAACTTCTTCTAGTGCCGACGTTAAGAATGAACGGATTGACGCCTGTATTTATTATTTATTCCTATCATTACAATGAGGTGAAAATCCTTTGGTACTTCTTATAATAAAACCAAATAGATGCGCTAATTTCTCAAATTTATTTTTGGAATAAAACTCTACATGTTTCGGACAGCTCCTCTGTCCATCATCAGGAGTTTTTCACTGTTCACCCGGCAATGGTATATGTCATGCAGGTTTGCTGACAGCTTTCATCAAACCTGTGTGACAGTGAAAAACTCCTGATGATGGACAGAGGAACTATCCGAAACATGTAGAGTTTTATTCAAAAATAAATTTGAGAATTGAGTGCATCTAGTTGGTTTTATTATAAGAATTTATCACGATGCACGGTCACTTGAACGTCAAAATCCTTTGACACATAAAATTTTCCCTGCCCACGATGTGTAGAACAGGATACGCTTTTATAGTATTTCATACTTTGGTATTTTCACCTTAATAGGTCTGTGTGAAAATGCAGTTTCTAAATCTTGTGTCTGGAAGAAAGAAAAGAAAACTTAACGCATAAAAAATGAGCCAGCTATGTTCTCGACTGAAATTTTGCTCTGGCGGAATCTAGAAACTCCTTAGTGCAATGTTTTGCGTACTTCGTATATATTACAACACAAGAGCGCACAGTGTGGAAACACTTCAAGGAATTTTGTACTGGGTGTAGTCATTGAAATTTGGAGGGCGAATTAATTTCAATTTACATCACTATTACGTAATACCTACACCAAAGACGTCTGTCGTCTGGAATATTATTACACACTGTAGATCTATACAACTTGTACCAGAGTTTAAGAGAATTTTACGCCTTAGTCTTGAGGGGAGTCCAAGAAATTACATGAAGATAAACAGCAAGCTTCTCCAGAACGTTAGTGCCTAATATACAAGGTGTCATTTTCAAGTGAGACGTCCCCGTTGTGTTGAAAATGCTAAACTATTATATAAATATATATAATATGGTACAGTCATACACAACTTTATATTTTATTAGAATATATTAGGTTAAAATTCCAGCTACATGTTTCGGCCCAATTGTAGGTCCATCTTCAGGCTGATCTTTGAACAGGTGGAGTGTACAATTGATAATGCTTTCAATTTACGAGATATCGTATTAAAAGAATCTCGTAAATTAAAACATTATTAATCGTCCATTCCGTCTACTGAATGATCAGCCTGAAGGTGGCCGTAAAATTGGGCCGAAACATGTAACGGGAATTATAACCTAATATAATCTAATAAAATATAAAATTTTATGACTATATTATATTATGTATATTTATATTATACTTTATATACGGTGTCATTTTTCGAAACATTTGGTTATTCATCAACACCTCCAACTTCCCTCCAACGTGGCCCGACGGGCCACGTTGGAGGGAAGTAGCTGTACCAGTATTATGACCTGTACCGGAGGTTGCGGCTACAGTTTTTTGTACTCCTGATGATGGGTGCTGTGACACCCGAAACATGTAGAGTGACTTTGCTGTAAATAAATATCTGCATACTGTTGCATCTGGTTGGATTTTTATTAACATTGCTTGTTAGCTTCTCAGCTGTAGATTATTAAGTCCATATAGAACTGAATCTGCCGTTTCTCTTGTGTGGCTGTAAACGTTTTATTCCACATAAATGCAGGGCTTTGCCTCAGACTTAGGCATATAAAATATTTACCTGATCTTCTGGCAACTTGCACGAAAATTCTATACCAGAGCGAGTGAAGTGGTATTTGTTACTTTCTCACACCCTGTAGGAATGCTGGGACAACACGGTACCCATTATCAAGGTCACACAACTCGTAATTTTACAGATTCAATGTCAATAATGCAAGTTTTCAGATGAATGAACTCTACCGGCTATTCTTCATAACGTTTCAATATTATTAAGATCTAATATGGATGAATTTTTGTTCTTGAACTACTCAGAACGTTGCATTGATAAAGTAGAGCAAACATTTGGACCAAGCTTCGTCCGAAGAACGATTTCTTTTATGAATAATTCGCCGGACTTTCAGTTTTTATTAAACATGACAGGTCGGCTCAGTAATTTTTCCGTAGCACCTTGGCGCATCATCTGACACACTTTGTAACGACAAGATTGACAAATCCTGTTCTGTTACTTTCATGAGTGTGTCCATTTCTAAACTAGACCACTTGTCGGTCCGCGACTTGATCGCCACTTTATGTTTTCGATAGATGTTGTTTAAATCTCGCTGTCCCGTTATTTCACCAATTCATTAGTCATCTAATAAAGTCAACGGCTACCCGATCTGTTGGATGTTCTTGTTGTTACTGGATGCTTGCATCGCGTTTGCCGATTTCGGCAGGGCAGGTGGTGATGGAATATTTTGACACTCGCCTCTGTTTGCATTTTCTGCTGCACAGACCAGGCCGATAGTTTGTCCTCTTCTGCAACTGACACTTTCTGACGCCTTCGTCTTGTCTGTATGAATTTAGCAATTTAAAGCTTTTACTAACCTCATTCTCTTTCCAACATTCCATTTAACATCGTCTTACTCCATGCCCTTTAGTTGCTGCAGCTTAGATAGTAGCGGTAAAATAGCTGTCCCTTCTTCTTTCTATTATTTGGCTCTCCTCGCTGTTTGGGAGGAATCGGTTCGAATCCTGACCGGGATGATCTTGGGCCCTTGCGTACAATTATCGGTATATTACCTCAAATTCGACTATGGACCTTTCATCGTCCAGACTTTTCAGTGCATCTAGCTATGATTCGGTGCCCTGAGTCTGAGATTTGAATTTATATCTACATTTAAACTAAACTATTAGGCCACAAATTGACATTGACTCTCCCATTATGTATGCATGGCCCTTACGTCTCTTCCTCTCGGCATGTACAGGACTAACAGCATCTTCACAACACAGACACTAACCATCTTGTGCAATTTCAAGTTACGCGACTTGAGACGTACACTTTTATTAAAGCAAAACAAAAACTGAAATAGTAACGTGCTTGAAAATTCTTCCTCGGCGGGAATGAAAGCGCAGCGAGACGAAGATGACAGAAGAGTGCTGAGGGGCGGTCATCCATCTGCCGATGAGCTTCCAGTATGCTGGAGTTTGGATTACCACTGGACTCACCCATATATATATAGCTTCCAGTATGCTGGAGTTTGGGTTTCCACTGGACTCCCTCATATATATAAGGGAATCCAGTGGAAATCCAAGCTCCAGCATACTGGAAGCTCATCGGCTTATTATATATATATAATCAGTTCCGATTTGCGCAAAATTTGTCTTGCGCCGCACCTCTTGGAACGTAATTACTGCTAAGTCTGGAGGTGTTTGTTCCGTACATCATAAATTACTTTCCCTTAGTCTCTTTAGTGACGCTTTTTGGACTTCGTAACTTGAATAGCGCTCAATGGGAGGACTACTGTGAATGGTGAATCGATGTGAAAAAGAAAAATACGGCCGAAACTTATTTGTGGAATTGAGGAAAATTTCGAAATCACGAGTAATTATAATAAGATTTTAGGAGGGGAAATGGTTCCGGAAAATCTTTAAATATAAAACAGGAGTGTGAAACCTTCAACCGCTTTAGAGGCACACGAGAGTCCATGGAAGCATAATAAAGGAAAACATCAGTCGCAGTAATAGCCTATGGAGTGATGTCAGTGAGAATGGCATGATACCGCCCACGCAGACATGCTAGTTGAAAAAAAAAAAGTACAGGACGAACAAATGAGATATTACAGTGCAAACACAAGGCACATTTTGACAATTGAGTCATGTCCATGGGAAGCAGTGGTTTGGAATGGCCAGCATCTTACCTTAGAGATGTGAGTGTACTGCAGCTCTGCTTCGTGCTTCATTGTGACTAATGCCTTTCTTCTCTTGCAGCCAACCACTCATTGTGGGCCTTACGACGACCCCTCACAGTGCTGATCTCACCGGCAGGGTCACATGTCCACTCTTGCATACATATAATAGCTGTGATGAAACTTTAGAAGGTTCTTTTTCTCCTTCAGATCTTTATATATTAAACACACTTCCTACAGCGTGACGTCACAAAACGTGATTTTACATTTAAAGTTGCCGTTAATACACCAATCTGATGGTGCTAAATTTTTGTGTGTAATTTTAGTGCAAAATAAAAGTCTTGATATATAATCAGTTCCAAGTATAGAATGAAAAGATAGCAAGAACAACACTGCGATTACCTTGCGAACACGACTTCTTCGTCACCTTTACATATTGAATTCGTAGATGTGATTCTTTCTTATAAAAGGTAAGGTTAATATACAGGTTGATTCAAAAAGATGGACTCAATTTCGTGCATCTATATTTCCTGAACTACACATGGTATGGGAATGATCTACATAATATTTGAAAGAGGAATTCCTATGTTTTTAAATACCACCGCTAGAGCTTTCGCCTAGTGCACAGCCTTGCAGCAGCATCAGTTGAGAGCAAAATGGCTACTATGCAGCACAATAAATTTTGCGTGTATCAGAGGAGAAAATGAGACGAATTGAAGAGAGTTTTGAGCGTAGCCCACGCAAGTCAACCCGTAGAGTGAGTAGAGAACTTGGAATACCGCAACCAACTGTCTGGTATGTGTTGAAGCGCCGTTTACTCTTCAGTAGAGTCCATCTTTTTTAATCACCCTGTGTTTTAAAGGTCATTTCCATGTACTTTTTAACTTTTTAATATCACTTAAAGTTGACCCCTGCATCTCACACCAATGAATTTGGCTACAGTTTATTTTAATAGGAAGTCTGGCAGGTTTAACTTAGGAATAATTAGAGTTTGATGTTGTATATCTAGACCTATCGGGTACTCCCATAAAATATTCTCTCATACGGTACCTATATCTTTATCAGTTGTGTCATCCAGCCCTGGGAGGCCAAACCGGTGATCATGATGTTGCCAAGGGTTAATCGATGCTTTGAAGCTGAGTGCATTAGCGTGCTCTTACATCCAAGGAGAAATGGACGCTGCCGAGTCTATGTTGCTGATACTAATCCTTTTAACTCTGACTTCTATGAACGTTGGACGTACGTGCTTGTTGGCCAAGGATGCGCGAAGTGCATAGTTTCAAACATGATTAACGTGGGACTTCGACTAAGGAAGGGGGGTTTCTGACGTAACTTACGCAGAGGCTCTAGCACGCGGGAAATAGCACGCTTTACCCACACAAATTGTGCGGTAAATGTATTTTCAACGAAGGACGTGAACTCGGTAAAATTCAACGTACTGTTTCCGGCTTGAGGGTTACTTGTGAATTGCCGTTTGGGTGGTTTACCTCAGTACCTCCGACGTTACTCTTTGTAACACTGAGTTCGTGGCTGGAATCCTATCAAAACTTATGATTATTTCTTTCCATTATTTACTACAGTCTGTGCCGACGAGAGGGCGGGGAAGCCGGTAAAAATTACCGGAACCCGGTGGTCCGGAAGGAGGGCCGGTGCCCGACGATATTGCATGTGTTTTTGTTTTTGTTATTAGTATCATTTTCCGTTGTACAAATTAAACCTTTCAGCCCAAGCCAAAGCCACCCTGAAACTGAGTCAATCTTTCGATTTAGTTTAAAGATTTTTAGCCAGCCCGCTCTTGCTGGGGGACCCCCTCCCAGCGTTCCTGACTACAGTCATACATTTTACTCTATAATTCCTCCACTTTTATTACGTGTGTCGTGTGCTGTATTCCACCGCCAGTAGAACAGTTAAGTCTAAATAGGTTATTTATGAGAAACGAGCAGGGCATTTTAGTACAGCCGAGGAATTCGAAAAAAAACTTTTAAAAGAAATTCTGGGCATTTATCAAGGTCCAAGCTTGAAAAGTTATAGTTTTAAAACATGGTTTTCAGAATCTTAGTAATTGACCAACTTAATGCACAAATTCTTGTTTTACAATAAGTTTATTATATTCCTCTACATGTTTCGAGCACTATTTCACTCATCATCAGGAGGTCAAAATTGTATTGTACAGCATCTGGTATCGTCACACTCTGTAGGTGGCCGTCTGTTGCACAGTTGGGGAGAGGATCAGTCCTCTCCCAACCTGTGCACCGGACGGCCACCTACAGAGTGTGATGATACCAGATGCTGTATAATACAATTGTGACCTCCTGATGATGAGTGCATTAGTGCTCGAAACATGTAGAGGCATATAATAAACTTATTGTAAGACAAGAATTTGTTCATTAAGTTGGTCAGTTCCTAAGATTATACTGAGATGCACGTTTAGCTAAACATCAAAAAATGGTTTTCGAAGTTTTAGTGCAGGGATAAAATATCTAATTTTACAAACACGTACCTCTTTTGTTGGCAGAAATCTTGAAAACAGTATGTGACGCTCTGGACGAAACTGCACTGGCTAAATATAGGGACCACTGGTCGAGCATTGTGAATAGGATGATGAAATTCGGTTCTTTGGGAGGGGGGAAAAGTCTTCACTAGTTGAGCGACTGTCAATTTTAAGCACATTCCCTAGAAATTATTAATGACACGAATTCACATCTACGTATTGCACTTCTCCATGGAAATTGCATATATGCTCTAGTTGAAATCACGTTTTCCGCTTATGATATATTTTGTCGTCAGAGTGACAGAGAACTTACCGTATGACGAGGGAACTTCAGTGCATGGACAGGATTCGTACGTTAACAAGGACAGTTTCGAACTTGCTTCAGCCCACGGATGTAAAAGAAACTGACAACTATCTTCATGTTTGTACCGTGCATCAGTGACGATTAAAACACTATATTTTCCATCAGATGCACAATATGTATTTGTTGGACAATAAAGTGTTGTAACTGAGAACTAGTTTGTAGATGAGACTTTTCAGCTCATACTGAAGGAGAAGTTCAAAGCATACAAAAGACAAATTATTTGAGACCTACCGTGATTCAGGCTTTTCATAATATAGCCGCAGGTACATTTAAACGAAACGGAAAGAAGGGAAACTGTACCAGATTTTTTTTAGCATAGTTGAACTTCTCCTGTCCATGCTATACAGAAACTTCAGTACGTTTATGGAGCAAGCAGTAAATGTGATTTGTTGGCATTTTTGATCCTGTCTACTGCGAAATGCAGCTGAACTGTAGAAGACCAATTATGTGTAATTATATCTCTTCAGTGCCAACTGCACGGCCGTATGAACGAAGAGAATGAAGAGCAGGTGGCCTGTGTGCAATTTTTTGCAAATTGCGCCCCTTTATTGCAAATCGCTCACACACACACACATAACAACAGTCAACATTTTCCAGCACGATTTGTTTTTGTATATGTGCCTTTTCATTGCGAAGTCTGCCGAGATTCGGTTGCAGGGACAGAACGGCGATTGTTGAGTAGTTGAGCCCTGTCGTTGCTAACAACACGTTTGAGTATTTATTTATGTATTTTTATCAATTTTTGTATTTTTATTGTTATTTCTATGTATTCTTATTGTATGTTTACGTAGCTGGCGCTCTGCGGCTACCCTGACTGAGGGTTTTCCATGCTTTTTCCTCAGTTGTAAGGCAAATGCCAGGGTATAACTCGCAAAGACGGGACACGGCCCGCACTCTTCCAAAAATTTTTGTGTTCTATATATTGTTTGTTTTGTGTCGTTCTGTGTATTGTTTGTGTGTCAATGTGTACTGTACTACTGCCACCGGGTGGCAAACCAGTTGCAGTTTTAACAAATATATCCTATTTCGGCGTTTTGAATGAAAACTGGAGATTTAAACGCACGAACTGAGCAGAAAATATTTGACACCTGTTTGCATAATTTGGCGTTTTCAATGTAAACATCACGGAGATTTCAATGCGCGACTAGCAGAGAAACTGTCTGAGACTTACTGAATTTTGCAGACGTTTTAGTGCAGAGAGTTCAGTGGTCGAATAAAACAGAGTAAAACAGAATAAAACAGCTAGCTATTTTAACACATGAACAGAACTGTCACTCTATGATTTTTTTTGTTTATCTGCAAAGAAATCGGTGTTTATTATTATTGCACGTGGCAAATTCAAAGACAGAAAATGAGCTCCCTGAATTGCTGAAGGTTTATTTCTACGGATGCGTTTCTTGTGATTCAGGGATATTAGAACCACGGTTAGGACAGTAATTTTGTAAAAGGCTCAAGGCGTGTTTGTTTAATTCAGGTACCTGGACCTTTTGGCGCCTGAATTATTTTTTTAAATTTTAGCACATTCTGTATATAAAATGTGAATAATACAGGAACCAAATACATTAGAATTATGGAAAAAAAACTGCATTTTGAAGAGAAAAAACGGAGAATGTATACCATTTTTTTAAATATTCAGTATCTATATTTGTTGAATAAATATATAAAATGCAACTAGAGGTTATCGGTGCGGCACGACCACTATAGTTGACATTAGGCGTCTAAAGGTTAATCCAAGCTAGATTGGAGTGTATGTACTTGTCTGACACAACTATATGATGGTAGAGATATGTATAGAATTTATTACATAAAAAACAACTACATGTTTCGGCACTTTACATTAGCCATCTTCAGGTTGAGAAATGAAAAAAACTTAGTAAGCAGCTATACTCGACTTATGTGGGTTGTATACAGTGGGGAGGTAAGAGGTGAAGTTCTTTATGTAATAAATTCTATACATATCTCTACCATCATACAGTTGTGTTAGACAAGTACATACACTCCAATCTAGTTTAATTATAAACACAACGGTGATGACGAACCTTAATGATTATCTTAATCCAAGCTTTGATAAGTCTTCAGCGCAAGGATAAAACGGGTATTCTATCTGTTGATAGTGTTTTACGGAGTTTCATACTTCCTCTTTCATCATGTGATGTATTGAAGGCGGTAATGGATGTTAGAAGGGACGCTTATGAATGAACAAGAACGAAGGTGGGAGGGTCGTGGTAACTTGGAAGATACTGTCTCTGTGCTGGCTAATGGCAGGAGGACGGTGTTGTTGGTGCAGTAATTACATGGGTACTCTGTCGTTCACCTCGGCGCATTCCATACATCTTGCCACTGTAGTTAACATCCATCTTGAAGAGTTCCGGTGGTTGCACGTCGCCTCATCGCCCTCACTTGTTTATTTATCGGTTTCAGCTTCACTGATCACAACATCCTCGCCTTATCGCACAGATGTTTCAGTTCAAACAGGTAAGAAAATAATTTATTTCTGTACAAGTAACGTTTATCTAGCACTTCATTTGTTACATGCAAAGGGTAAGAATGCCACTGTAAACTACTTTAACAATCTATAAACGCCAAACTTCGAGATGAAATATATTAAAATCATGACGTTCTTATTATAAATAACTGGCAAACTGCTTCCTCAGTCAAGAGGTAATAAAATTGAAGCTTAGATGAAATGAACTTCGCTTCGGAACAAAACCACAGCACCTTGCGGTGTTATGTTTAAGAAGGTTTAACACCGATAGGAATATTTAAGCATTTCAAACACCGATTCAAATTATACGAGGGAGAGACAAATTAAAATCTTAATTAAAAGTGCAATAGAAATTCGAACCACAGCTCGATTGTCTTGTAAGTTTCAACAATGATATTCATGGTTTGAAGAGTGGCCGACAGGTAGCAGTACGATACTACATAGAAAAATGAAGTCATTGTGTACCTTTTGTGTTCAGTAAATTACGAGATAAAACATATTTAAGGTTTCATTTGACTGACGCTCGTATAATCTTTTTTGTGCTTCATTTTTTTTTCGAAGCGGGATGTTTTTGACGGTGCAGTGACTGGGCTGTGGTTTCAGAAATCGAGGAATTGTGGATCAATTCTCGACAAGGCAAGAAATGCTCGTCTTGTCCAAAACGTTCAGACTGACTCTGGAACCCACAGTGCCTCAAATTAATTGGTTAGCGGGAGTTCCTTGGGAACAGCGACCGGGTCGTCAAGGTGGCGAATGACCTCCATTTTGTGTCGAGATCAAGAGTACGTGGACCTTCACCCTTACTTATCTTACGCCTTCGTGGCGTTCACTGGAACGACCTTGTTTCGACCTTATTGTTTTGTTTCTTTCCTGCTGCCTTCGTTATGAATGTCAGTCATTTAATGTCCATGTGTCTGACTGAATTACAGGCAAAGAGGAGGACAGACCTGGACTTCTCGCTTGTACGGTTGCGAAGAAGCCACTAGCTTTCTCCCTAACCTAATGAATACTTCCTACCATGCGTGTACAATGTCGTTAGTAACATAAACAACAGCCCCCCCCCCTCCCAAAGACACAACTTAGGCTTTGTTTACGAAGTAATAAAAGAACACCTTATGTGGAGACGACGTACATCGGCGATGTGGTATCAGCAATTGAACTGTTGGTCGGATATTCTTGACATGCAGCACTAATTATTTACAAACCCGCCGTCAAGCATACATGAGTTTGTAGAAACTCGACTCAGTGACATCCTTACTTAACTGAAGGTCGTAAATTAATTTCTTTTCACACATTTCATACTGCCTGAAAGATTCGGATGAAATTCGGTGTGTATCGCTACGTGGTGATTATGCACACTTGTGAAGTTCGTGAAATTTGGAGCAGTGAAAGGTATACTTTTCTTAACCGCATGATTTAATTTTCGCATTCGTACCATGCATCTTGATATTATGAAGGTTTTATTTATTCACCGTCTGATGCACTAGTGAGTTGTTTTGAAAAACAATATTAAAATTTACATTCAAGTTTACATTAAAACAACTCCGACGTGTTTCGGTGTTACACCATCATCAGGGAACGCATTAATTTGTGCTTACTAAAGTTGCAGTTGTTAAAATAGCTCATTAAAATACATATGTGTGTGGTTAATACGGTGGTGGTGTGACTGCATATATATGCAGCCACACCACACACCGATGTATTTTAATGGACTATTTTAACAACTGTAACTTTAGTAGGCACAAATTAATGTGCTGCTTGATGATGGTGTAACTGTAACACCGAAACACGTCGAAGATGTTTTAATGTAAATTTTAATGCAAACTTTAGTATTGTTTTTTAAAGACAACTCACTAGTGCATCAGTTGGTGAATAAATAAAACTTCGATAATGGCGTGATTTAAATTTTGCCCATATATTCTATATTTTCCTCCAATTCGGATAGAATTCCGCGTAGGCGGTCTCGTACTTAACACCGCTGAGCAACTGCGAGTCTAGTGAAGATTGTTGTAGTGGAATCCATACTTTCGTCAAGGGGGTAAATGAATTTGTGTCTAAACCTTCTACATTTATTATCTGACGTGTGTGACATTCGTCACACTGTGCTGTTGAGCATTTGTGGGTGTCGTTAAAATCGGCACAGGGAAGGTCATAAATGCAATGACGTTTGTACGTTTACCGTGTAAACGTAACACCTTGGCTATGTCTGTGTACTGCGTTACGGCCAACGCCTTTGGCTCTCTTATTTTCGCATTAATGTTTCAGGTTTGCGATTAATCTGATGCTGACCTTGTCTCAGGAATCTGCATAGCGTCAACATGTACAGGAAAGAAGAAGGAAAATATAAGCCGACATTTCCTCTTCTGCGCAACAGCAAATGTATCGACAGTAACGTGATTTTATTTTTCTGAACCTTCTACTCTCTAATTATCTAGATTTTGCAAGTAATCGTGTGATTGCGTCACTAGTTGATAAAAATGAAGCTTTGAAAAATCTTTGTTAGTGTCTGTTAAAATTAAACTCGTCGAGTTTACGATCGTCCTAGGCTGAACACTTTTTCGGGGCATTAAACGAACCACGTCCTGCCTTAGCGTGTGGTGCAGTAGAGGCAAAGCAATTATTTTTGAAGAAACACTCTGAACAACTTCAATTCTTGTTGGCAAGCCAAAGGTGGAAGGGGTTGAAATTTTCAGTGATGATGGGGCCTGTTGATGGGCTTCCACACAGATTACCGCCTCTGGCACTGGCAATAGACAATTGGAAGCTTGTACTGAGATGAAGAGAGCCAGCAAGAGGGGAGGAAGGTTTCTCGGAAGCCGATTAGAAGCGTGGCTACTGATTCTACTGCCCGGGCAGGTTAGCTTTGAATTAAAAGGCAGTGTGAACAAAGTCGATGTTCCTGCGCAGAGTAAGGAAGACAGCGCATGGCTGCTTGCTTGGAGTGACTGAGTGATACCATGAACGCACTCAGTAGGGCTGGGAAAGCAGTGCCGTGCCTCTGGCTGTTAGCCGTCGGCTTGTCAACGCGGGTTCGAATTCAGGCTAGTCCATGTGGGATTTTTTATGTACGAAGTGGCACTGGGAGAGATCTTTATTATTACATTATTATTAGTATTATTCCACCTGTGCTACATACTTATTAACTCGCCTTTCACCGAACGCAATATAATTTTAGCAACTGACAGCATTGTTAAAAATCACACTGAAAAGTAAAATGAAGAAATCTAGGAAGTTAGATTTAATATCGGTGAAGATTTTCTTTTCCCAGAAGCAGTTAAGTCTTCATCAGAATCAACCTTAAATCTCGCACGAAGGATGAGTGATTCATACTCAACCTGGATCTTGTGTTGGAGTTGGGACGTCGCTTTCCGGCTGTATTACCCCCGGAGGAAGAGAGTCCATCAGAGACTGGATAAGATTTAGGAGATTTCGTGATTGAATGTTTAAGGGAAATAATGTCGCTCGCAAAGAAAAACAGACTTGTTCCTTTCAGTCTTTTGGCTGTCACTTGTTTGATGAACCTGTATAATAATTTGCTAGTAAGCTGCTGCATCTGTTTAGCAGAATTCTGTGGCTTTTAATCCTTCGTCAAGAAAGAGGATTTGCTACTACCAAGTATCTTTTGTAACCCCTGATGTGCAGTAAACATACTGTTCCTCGCGACCAAATGCCTCAGTTGCAGACAGCAGATAGATGGTCTTAAACAGGGCGTGTGTAGCAATGAATGAAGGAATCATAGTGCCGAGAGGGATAACTGTCTTCCATCACTGTACGGTATCCCTACATCCTTGGTAGTTAGAGTAACCATAAAAATTGCAGCGGCATTGACGCGATGGAACTGAAAGTTCCTTAAATGTTCGGAGACACGAAAGTCTGAACTTACATATTTCCGTAACTATGTAGTACGGAATCGTTTTCAGCCATAACGTATTGTAAATCGATCAAGGGCATTCTTCTCTTCTTGCGACCATTAGGTGAATTATCTTGTTCACCAAAACAGTCATGCTGATCTCACCTGCACTTCACACGATGTCTCTGTGAGATTCATTAAAAATTTTTCCCATCTACTCCTAGATCTAACTGTTGATATTTTTTATAAGTTGTTTCAAATAGCAACGTATGTTGGCATCAGATATTATATTTTGTTTATTGCGACTAATTGCATATGTATTTATTATCAACCGTGTTTTATTTTGCAGCAATTTCTCCTATAGAGGCCATTTTCAGGGAGAGCACTGATATAAAGGAATACATTTCTGATATAAAGTTTCGTCGTGGATTGTAATTAATAAAACAAAATTAAAATTTTAGTACCAAGCGGTTAAAACACAGATAAATATATAAATGTTAATTCTGATATAATTTTAGCTTTTATACTTAATCCGTGTTGTAACCGCTTGGTACTGTACATTTAATTCTATTTCATTTATGCACAATCATGTTGATATCTTATATAAAAAATGTATTCTTTTTATCAGTGTTGTCCCTGATGATGGCCTCTGTAAGTCGAAACATGTAGGAGAAATTACTGTGAATAAACAAATGGTTGTTAGTCAAGATGTGTGCTATTAGCTGATATAAACAAAATATAATATGTTATTAATTGATGCATGGAACTTGTATGCCTTGAAGTTAGTATTTCTCTATATCGTTTGTTATCCTATTCCGCATGCATTTTCGCCGCAGTCTCTTGTACACAATTGCCACAAAAGTATGGGTGTTAGCCCCCTTTCCGGTCAGTCACTGTCAGGCACATAAGCACACTTTATTATTATTATTATTATTATTATTTACTGCAATTGAGTCGTAACTCGGTGGCTGTAGTCCTTACACTAGTACAGACAAAACAAATAAGAATAAATATACATAAAAGAAACAGTACAAAAACACAGTACAAAGAACACAAAACACAGTAAGTACAAGTACACATATTACCAAAACACACAATTGTCATAACACCCACACATTACAAAACCCACACATACACACACCCACACATTATAAAACCCACACATACACACACCCACACATTACACAACAAGTTAAAACAACCACAGAACAAGATACACACCAAATGATGTAGTAACAATACAATCAATTGCCCTCAGTATAAGATCACCCTAATGTGCATGGTACTTTTGTCCCCAAGGACTTCAACGTAGCTCACTTCACTTCACCTCAAAACAAAAATCACTTCACATAAATCACGTCAATTCACTCCACATCACTACACTTCACATCACTTCACTTATTTACACTCAGTCCCCACTTGACTTCCTCTGCTTGTAACTACATTCTTAACCCTCTTTCTAAACATATTTAGTAAAGCAGTCCCATTACAGGCATGGACATTCCCAGTGGGTTCCAGGAAGTTAAGGCTCCCATGTTTACGTGACAGTGGCCCAAGATGGTGGTAAGGTTGTCAGCATTACGCACCGGCCGCCATTACCCCCAGGAAATGCTCCTGATACTCATTTCTGTTAGAGGCTGAGTCGACCCCATGGCCATAGTGCGATCGGAAGAATTTTATGTCAATGAAAAGTCCACTGACACTAGCTGGGATCGAACCAGCGACCTTCCGATTTGTAGCACAGTACCTTAACCTCTATGCTACCGCGGTCCCCCAAACATATTTAGTTTACAGGGGAAAGACGCTAGTAAGCCTGCAGGTAATTGGTTCCAGCTTTTAATGGTCATATTTATGAAGGAATATTTACCAACATCTCCATATTCGCCCTCATAACGTGAGGTTTTGGCGCAAAAATATGCGTACCTTCATCTTGGACAGTAAAATAAATCGGCGATTTACGGCCCCACTACGGTCTGTTTTATACACAATGAAGAACCCCTAGAAGGGACGTGATTGTGATTTCAAATATGGAGCAGGTAGACGTATGGTGTACGGAACTTTTCATTTCCCATAATTATGTGGGGCCTTACCTAGAGAGTGCTTTGCTCTGTGTCGCTATCGCAGTAGGAAGCTTTGCATCGTTACTACCGTGAATGGCTTGGACGGATACATTTCTTTGAACACCAGGAGTTCATTCACGACCAGAAGATAGTACAGTGACAACTGATTATGGCGGTGTTCATATTTCTCCTGCGTTTTGTCACGTCCCATGTTCTTACTAGTTGACCATTCTGTCTCACTTTCTCTGTCAACTGAGCCCAAACAGTAGGCACATGGAAACGGACAAAGTAATACGGACCGAAATCAAGACAGACCGATAATCCCGCTGCCTGCCGTATTGTTTCAAGTTGCGAGTCTTTGCATAAGGCGGTTATAAAATTACTATTCTTTTAACTATTTATTAGGCCATGTGCATGTAAATTACAAGACACTTCTTTTGAATTCTTTTATGAATTTTATGGTAAGCAAGGCCGATACCGGGGGCCGTGCGGAAGGCACCGCAAAGAGCTGTTAATGAAATTCCGTGTGAACATGTGACGACAAAGTCTTATTTCTTGACGGCTTTCTCGCACCCCTTTCGCAGTGTATCGTCTACAGTTGATAACGCATCATTATAAAAAAAAAAGGTAAAGTGATCCCGTTACAGGCCCGGTGTTGCCCAGAGGTTGGGTAGAGGCATAGCTCTACTCTTCCATGACAGCAGCACTAGAAGGGGGTGAGTGGTCAACAGCACGCCCTGGCCGCACTTTACCCCCGGGAAAGACCCGGTACCCATTTTACAGGAGGCTGGGTGGGCCCCAGGGCCGGTCTGGAGGGGTGGAAAATCTCGTCCCCACCGGGATTCGATCCTCGGACCGTCCAGCCCGTAGCTCAGTCACTATACCGACTGAGCTACCCGGCCCACAAACACAGTATATATCTCACGAAACAAACAGCCATCACAATGCTGTATTAAAGATATAAGCCTGGTACATGTAACGATACAGCTGTAACACTATTTATCAGTGCAGTGACAGAAATGGAGTAGCTGCTTCACTGTGACGTAATATACATGACATAAAAATTTTTGTGACCTCTTACTCATACCAAAACACCTTTGTTTACGTACTCGTATATAAATTATAATCGTAAGATTTCAGTGTGTGCCAGTGTCACGCCATTCGCGTATAATCGTAATCTCATAATGATGCCGCGTTTTCTCTTCATATCCGACAACAAGAAATTGTCAGAATGGTTATTGTCTTCTGTACACCATCATAAGCATGACACTGCCATGTTTGTTACGTGACGTCAAACGCCTCAATAATCTGTTGTGAATACTTCCTTGTAGTTTTTAGGTGCTTTCGCATGTAGTCGTGCACAGCGTCTATTATATTCGTCGCGTCTGCCTGTTCGTCCGTCCTTCCTAGGTGTTTACGTAAAATACCCGATATTTTTGTCCGATTTTAACTTTTTTTTATTTTCTCGACTGACCATATACAAGTTTCCAATATAAAATTTTACTAAAATCCGTTTAGTGGAAGCGGACCGACGGACGGACATACATGAGGAAGCTAAAAGTTGCTTTTCGCGAATATATGCGAAAGCGCCTGAATACGGGATCCCTGACTACACCTTTACGAAAAACTTAAAAAAAAATTGGCATCAGTATGCGTGCTTCTAACTGGAGAATAATACGAGACAGCTAACTAGCTGATGTTGTTATTCAAGAGTAGGTTTTGCTTTTGTGTCTGTTGGTATCAGTGGTATGTGTGACCCTTGGGTATTTGCACCCCTGTTTGAGGAACCATGTTTTTACAAGCGGTGTCGTACATTCCTATATAGATTTACATCAAACTGCCATAAAATGAAGTCGAGACATGATCGCTGTTCCCCGCCGTTATTCGGAAATCGTTAATGTGTTCTGTAAATCAAAGTCAGGACTGCTGCTGGCGGCCGGCCGTTCCTATGCCTCTTTCGTCCTCATTTTATAGAACAGCCAGTTCAGTTCCACTTTTACTGCTGATCCTGCATATATTTAGCGCGTAACTACTACTGCTGCAGATTAGAACTACGTGAAGCGACTCCGTCATGATCTAACTCTTTTCCATGAATACCACAAATTGGCCATTGCGAGAGGAAATTTTCGTTTACATATTTCTTGTAAGGAACTAACAAACAAAATCCGTGGCCTTAGTCCTCACGCGAACTATACCGACAGAGCGGCCGCCGCCGGTCGGCGAAGTTAGTGCCAACTTTTGCGGATAGAGGGGTGTCACGTGGTCAGCGTAACGGGTCCCCACAGCCGTTAATCTCTGTTTTCT
>Ga0123354_10003804_pt1 | contig 21063 bp, 17 predicted proteins | sample TergutLab28metaG_2_FD_97872 | JGI IMG/M metagenome (GOLD analysis project Ga0123354, IMG submission 97872) | Labiotermes labralis P4 segment gut microbial communities from Petit-Saut dam, French Guiana - Lab288 P4 | ecosystem: Host-associated > Arthropoda: Insects > Digestive system > Gut ... | reverse complement strand
GGGATTAAAAATAAGGAAGAAATTGGTCTTTTTTAACCCAAAAAGGTAAAAGCAAATAAATGAAAAATTTTTTGATTGGCGGGGGGGGGGGTATTTCGCCCGTTGGGACTATAATTCTTATAAATCACGTTATGGATGGGGTTAACAGTTAACTCTCGGTGAATGGAGAAATGTGTGTGTGCGGTGTTGGCTATTCTGAGCACGGCTAATCAAAACGAATTTCAAGAACAATGATGGCTCTGTGGTGTGTACTTGAACAGCTGATTTCGTTCTGTAGATGCAGAATGGGATAATGAACAGAGCAACCGTTTGTTATGTGAGGACAAAGAAAATTACATCATTACTGTCGTGGGGTGTGACAGACTCCAAGGCAGAATTTTGATACAGAAGTATAAAATACATATTATGCTTAATTTAAATTAGTTTACTAAATTTTGCTAATGAAGGTCCCCACACACGTACGGTTTTACTTTGAGTTTTAATTGCACAGTTAATAACTGCGCAGTTAGATTGACGATGTGTTGAGAATTCAGTAAGTTTGTGCAGATAAAAATTTTTGACTGTGTATATTTTGGGATGGCACAAGGTTTAATTGCAAGGTCCACTGTGCTCTTTCGTGTATGTTGTTTCCACAAGGGCGAAGCTCAGTTCGTTTATGTTAGTACTGTGGACAAAACCATTTCTTTGTAGTGTGGATGCGTGTTCAAAAGATTTTTCATAATGATTTTATTGAACTCTTCATTGCAGAGAAATGCTAATCGAAAGTGAAATGAAGGACTACTATAACAGGTCAAAGAAAGACGCTAGTTACCAGCGACTAATTGCAAAAGAAAAAGAAGTTGATCCTGATGCAGCATGAGACACAGTTATGAAGAAAATGAGCAATTTACGCAGTGAATATAGGGAGGAGCAAGAAAGTTGAAATCAGGAGTGTCAAGTGCCAGTGCAGACAAGGTAATATTTAGAAGAATGTTTTTTGTCTATTGATTAGCTCTTTTAGTTCTTTTATATAGATCGTTTTTCTCATTTTCTATCTGTAAGGTCAAACTATGTACTTATTTCATTGTTTTTGCAACATGTATTTTGTATATACTTTTATTTAATATGTTTCTTTGACCAAGTTTCATTGAGTAACCTATAGTACCTGACATGTTTCATATTCATCCATCAATGGACGAATATTGGATAAATGAAATGGATGTGTGTGTGTGTGTGTGAATGTATGTATGTATGGATGCAGGTATGTGTATGTTTGCCTGAGTCATGGTGCTGAAATCAATTTTGTTTTCTGTGCAATCAAGTAGTACTGCACAGTTCTGTGTTTAGTATGCAAGAAAAGAAAGAGGACGCTGGGGCACACATGTTACTTTTTAATTTTTTTACAGTCTTATGATCATATTGATGTATGTTATGCATGCAGTATTTACCAAGCGAAGTAATGGTGGGAATTTTTGATACATTGCTTTTTTATGTATAGTTGCTTTGCCATGGTATTTCTTATTTTCTGTTGATGTATTCCACGTATTGATTTCTTACTTCTTTTCCTGTCAGTCAGGGGTTCTGATTATGTCCCTTTTCAGTGTTACCATGCTTGATGGTCCTGATGTAACTATCATTCCTAGGTCTTCAGTGTCAAAACATTTGGATGGTGTGTGTGTGTTTCGGGGGAATATTCTGCATGAGAAATTGTGAATTGCACAGCTAGCCATTACTATATATGTATGTTGTCCAGATGAATTTTGAATATACCAAACTTTGCTGCTAAAATGTTGAAAATATTTTCAGTTATTTTTCAGGGATAAGAGTGTCGGTAATTGATGATTTTTCTTTCTCTTATCAATTGTTTTACATTACAAGACTTGGGAAAATCTTTTCTTGAAGTAAACGCTTAGTCACCATTAAAGCCATATGGCATAGTTTTTCCCTTCACATCAGATGATTCTGGTATTTTCAAACATCCACTCTCTAACTTGCAGAAATCTGTATACTCCAAGACACCTCCATCAGATACATGATCATTGGTTCCAAAATAGAAATGAATAAATTCATAATTTAAATCTGATGTTACTACGAGTACTTGACTATTGTAAACTTTATAGTTACAGAAGAATGAAGCAGCTCTGGTTGGTGGAACTGTGGCACCTTGCTTGCCATCCACAGTGCTGAGACAATCTGGAAAGTTGCATTTTAATTCAAACCCTTTGGTATTGCTTTCCAAGTCTGTTTTGCTTGTTGAAAACTGAAAATATAAAACATGAATACATAACTCAAGACAAGCTTTTGGTCTGAATTGTTATTTACAGTCGTGTCATGTTAGCATCTAGACACTCCTTAGATGCATGAGAAGTACTGTATGCTGCATGTACTGAAACAGCCTCCTGGTGATGAACTTGTTGGTTTGAAACATGTAGATGAAAATTTAATTGGACTAAATTAATGAGGTAAAGGTGCATCTTGTTGGTCTTTTTCATGTATATATGTATCACGATGCATGGTTCAGAGAGTGTAAAGTTAGCGTTTCCATATCTGTTCGTCCACATGGAACAGCTCGGCCCCCATTGGACGGATTTTCATGAAATTTCACATTTGATAATTTTTTTAAAATTTGTAACGAAAATTCGATTTTCATTAAAATATGACAAGAATAATGGGTACTTTACAGGGAGACGTATGTAAATTTATGCTAATATCTTGCACGTCAGTGCCATCTTCAGGGAGTCTCATATTTAACTTTTCAATATTGGGCACATCAACTGGCTGTAAAAACTTGTCCAAACTCTCACTTGTGAGAGGAGAAGATAATGTGACATTATGCATACAATGGGTGCATTAAATGTTGCTTTAGATGAAGAAAATTAATATGAACCTAATGCGTGGTATACACAGTATTAACATAATGGAGACTGTTGATCAGTCAGTTCAGTGCAATATACTAGGTGGCTTGAATCTGCTAGGCATAACATGTTGACTTGAGAAATTAGATATTAAAATACCAGTGTTGGTGGCCCTGAATTTTGTTTGAGTATATTTTATGCGTGATTCATGTGGTAAACTAAGTGTTTGATATATGTTGTCAGATGTGTTGCAGGTGACAGACATGAGGGATAAACCAGAAAATGACTCTGATTTAGTGGAAAATGTACAGGGCCAGTAGCAGTGCTTCGTAAGAAATATACCAGAGGGCGCTAATGTCACGTTTACGTAAGGTGAGGGTCTGACAGAAGAGAATGAGCTGAGCAACATTGCTGAATTTGCGTATTGGTGGCAAATGTGGAAAATGATGCACATAAGTTCTCCTTCAGCATGCAAACTCCTTAGAAGTAGTGTAGGGTAGGGGGGAGTGATGCGTCTGCCCTGGGCAGCAGAGTCTAAGGGGCAGCAAAATGGCTGGCAAAATGAAAAGAATTTGGCTTACTGCCCTCAAAATATTTTAAATTATTGAGACAATAAAAGGAAATTCAATAAATAATTGTCATTCTTTTTGATGTTCGTAGTTTCTGTCAGGGGTGGTCCTTGTTATGCTTCCCCAGGCATCAGAAAATCTAGCTATGCCACTTAAGAAATTCACAGAATAGCATCCGACAACCATGGTGTATAACCATCATGTAGTGTTGCAGAAAACTTTCAGAGACATTACAGAGAGAGGAAAGAAAGAAATGAAGGAATAAATGTGAGGAGAACAGAGATAGCATAATATGCTAGTATGCATTGTAATAGTCACTTTCTACAATGTATGGGAGCAAACCTCTACTGCTCTTTTCTTTTTGGCATGCTGGTTAATTAAGGACAGAAACAGATTTACCTCTGTCATCAAGACTGGTACACACTGTAGCCTGTACATCTTCCATAAACAAGCAAAGATTCTTCACTAACTCATGTCTATGTCCATATATACTTGATTTATTTCAGTTACAAAGATTTTGTTGGAGAGCCACTTGGCAAGAGAATAGGAATAATAAGTTTAGATTATATGATAATATTAAAATTAATCTTGAATGAATGAGTTGCAAAAATGTAAGTTGGATTGCACTCATAATACATCTTAGTGACAGGCTATTGTGATGATGGTGATGAACCTTTTATTGAACTCAAAAAATTCATCAGTTTATTCTCAAGAGTCTGCAACTGGTCCCCCTTGTGAGCCAGAGGAATCCTGTTAGTACCATTATTCACTATTTTAAAGATTTATTTTAATATTGTCCCTGCATTTTCACTTATGTCTTTCTGTCCTCCCTTCAGGTTATTCAACTGAAGTATGCATTTCTCATTTTTCCATGTGTAATAATACATGTCTTGGCTTACTGATATTAGGTAAAGGGTATACATTGTGAAGTTTCTTACATACAAGTTACTGTAGCCTCTTGTGTTTGTGATGTTACATGTTTTGGCTCAAGTGTAATCAGCCCATAATTATGTAGTAATACATAACAGGAAACTTAAAACATGCTCTTCATATACTGTACAATCCCAACATAAGTTTCTTCAAAGTAAGATCGTCACACATTTTAGGTTAATTTTTTTGTGGTCCCAGCCAAAACCCAGTACAAATAATGTAATAAATTTTGTCTCAATTTAAGGCTTTTTGATCCAGACTTTTTTTTTTAATTTAAGACACAAAAATTTCGTTTCTACTCCATCTTGGAGCCTCAATTTAAGGCTTCTTTTAAAACTTTGGAGTTGAAGTTGTGTAAGGGATGTGATGATTATGCACAATAGAGGAGAAGTTATGTTGGAATTGACCATGAACTATTACAGCAGTGTACTATTAATTGTCAAGAGTTAGCATGCATGTGATTGTTTAGAAAGCCTGTGACGGGAACAATTTGCACATAAGAACTTTTTGGATTTTCTCACTTTTCTGGCTTGCAGTTCACATCGCTTGCTTCATCATAGCTCTGTAAACTGTTCATTTCTATGTGAATATTCTTATGTAGTATCTAACTTTATACATACTTCCGAATTTAGTATGAATTCAATTTTCAGAGAAAAGTAAAATCAGATTTATTTTATTTGTTACAGACATACTGTGCCATGAAAATTCATGAACACCTGATGGAACTGAACAAAGAACACAACTGTATGAATGAAAGCTATGAATTATTAAACTACAGTCAAACCTTTGTTCACAAACGCCTCGGATCATGAGCAATTTGGTTTACGAACAAATTTTCCAAGCACAAAGCGTCTCGGATGACGTACTGTGTCTCGAGTTATGAACACGCAAGCCATCAACATCATGGAGGGATAAGATGGAAGTATCAGCGTCGGCAGTATTTGTAGAAGGTTCTAGAAGAAAAAACCTCAAGTCAGCAACACTGATCGGCGAGATTGTCAGTTGCTGTGTGGTTTTCGTTCACTCGAATTCACTGTGCCTTCTCTTTAAATAGGACACCATGGGGCCAAAGAAAGGCAATGATAGCAGCAAAGTGAAAAGAAAAAATACCAATATCATGATAGATGTTAAGAAAGAAATCATAGCCAAACATGAAAATGGTGTTCTTGTCTCTGATCTTGCTACTCAGTTTGGGATGGCGAAATCAATGATCTGTACTATTCTTAAAAATAGAGAGACAATCAAGAACGCCGATGTCGCAAGAGGAGTGACAGTTATTACTAAACAAAGATCACAGACGATTGAAGAAGTGGAGAAATTGCTGCTAATTTGGATAAACGACAATATGTTAGCTGGCAACAGTGTTTCTGAAGGTATGATTTGTGAGAAAGCAAGGCGATTGCATGATGACCTGGTAAAAAAATATCCTGGTACAAGTGGTGATACTGATGTTTTCAAAGCTAGCAGAGGGTGGTTTGAGAAATTTAAGAAAGGAAGTGGCATACATAGTGTGGTTAGGCATGGGGAGGCTGCAAGTGCGAACCAAAAAGCTGCTAAGGAATTTGTGCAAGATTTTAGTGACTATGTAAAGGAAGAGGAAGGAAGGGAGGTTGTTCCTACTTCTATGATCCATGAAATTTGTGCAAAGTGGGGTGAGGTGCAAAGTTTCGTGGAACGATATCACCCCGATAAAGCAGTAGCAAGCCGCAGCATAAATATTTTCGATGATGATGCCATGTGTCACTTTAGAAACATTTTAAAACATAGACAAAAACAAATCACACTGGACAACTTTTTGGTGAGACAGAGGGCCAGTGGGTCTGAAGCAGAGTCGAGTGGTGCCAAGAGACAGAAAAAAGAAAAAGAATCCCCTTCCAAACAATAACATTTCGCTTCCTCACCACCTTCCACTTATGCCGTCAGCTCTCCTCCATACAGGACGGTAAAACTAAATTAAGTTTTTGTCTGTATTTGATCTGCTTAGTGTTGTGTTTATATTTTTTGTGATAGATTTAATGGTTTCCATTGATTTTGTGTTAAGAACTTGTGCACAAAGTATTGTTGTAAAAGTTTAAATAAGCAATCATCTGGGGTCCAGGAACGGATTAATCCATTTTACATTAATTCCTATGGGGAAAATAGTTTCGGTTACGAACATTTCGGTTTACGAACGACCTTAAGGAACAAATTAAGTTCGTGAACCGAGGTTTGACTGTATGAGATTTATTAACTTGGTACTTTTAACTTAAAACTTTTCAATAAAGTCTGTTACTTTGTGTGTTTTGTATTAATTGTATACAAAGACCAGATTTCTACCTGCCATGCATTACTTGTGTATGTGGGTATTTCTGTTCCAGCATGCATGCATGTGAAAAACACCCTTCCATGTCCCTGTTATATATTACTGATTATGACCAGTTAATTGGGGACCGCGGTAGCACAGTGGTTAAGGTGCTGTGTTTCAAATCGGAAAGTCGCTGGTTCAATCCCAGCTGGTGTCATTGGAATTTTTCATTGACATAAAATCCATCCAATCACACTATGGCCCACCTAACAGAAATGAGTACCAGGAGCATTTTGTGGGGGCAAAGGCGGCTGGTGCGTAAGACTGACAACCTTACCACAATCCTGTGCCATTGTCATGAAATCTTGGAACCTTAACTTCCTGGAACCCTCTGGGCCACTCCAGGCCTGTAAGGGGACTGCTTTTATGACCAGTTAATTTCTTGTTAATATTAATTGTAATTTGTTTTTCTTTTTCAAGGATAAGTACAGTTGTATGGTGGAAGCAAAAAAACATGGCAGACGAGGTGCACAGCCACTTAGTGGAGTGTATAGAAGATTGCAGCAAGAGAATTGACACATTACACTACAATGATTCATAGTTTTTGAAAGTATTTTGTGTTTAATATTTGTATTCAGAGAAATTTAGGTATCTGATTTTATGTCCATGTGCAATGTTACAAAAATTAATACATTATTTAAACTGTTAATGAATGAAATTAAAACTTTTCACAAAGGTTTTTACATACTCAAATTCATTATAGAGTTCGCATGATGTTACTGTTATTGTCATTGCTTGTTGCATTTTATTTTGAAAATAATTGTATGCAGAAAAATCGAAGTGTCTGATTGTATGTCCATGTGGATTGTTACAAAAATTAGTACATTATTTAAACTGTTAATAATTGAAATTAAAACTTTTCACAAAGGTTGAAACATACTGAAATTGATTATACCGTTTGCATGATGTTACTGTTATTGTCACTGCTTGTTGCATTTTATTTTGAAAATATCTTGGACATCTACAAAAGCAGAACTTTCCCTGACATTGCAAATTTGGCAAGGGAGGAAAGCAGAAAAACAGGGGCAACATGTTTGTTGTGATTTTGTTTTTCTTGGTTTTGACATTTTGTATTCATTTTTCACTACTTTGGTAGCCAGGTAGGTTTGTATTAAAATTTGTGGGTTATGACACGTGTGTAGTCAGGTAGGTTGGTATTAAATTTTCTGGTTTATGACACTGTGTAGTCAGGTAGGCTGGTATTGACATTTTGGTCCAGCTGTTTGAAAAACCCTGCCTCAATATGAGGCAGGGTTTTCTCAAACAGTTTTTAATCATGGGGTATAGCATTGGGTAATTTAGTCTGTGAACAAGGGTACAAAAATTATCCAGAAATTCAGGAGCCACCTTAAAATTGTAGGGTCCAGCTCGGTAGCATAAAGCAGTATACGTACCAGGACCCACAAATATTTGTTGTCACCATGCAAAATTTAGTCTTCAGGGCATTCTGGCACCCACGATTTGTGCACTTCTACTGTACAGTGACTAGGTTATGGCCTCCATAACCATGAACTCGTGGTTTGATACGTGGTAGGGTCAAGAGATATCTCTCTTGTCTGAAGCCATCCCAGGGACACACAGGAAAGGTTAGGAGCCAACAACCTTTCTGTGAAAATGTTGGTAGAAGATTTCAAAAGCTTTGAGATTCTGAATTCTGTCATTATGAATCAAGAACACGGTATCTTAGGGCTCAAAATAAATTCTAGACATGAAACTGATGAAGTTCATTTTTGAGAGTTCTAAGTACTCAGAGTACAAAGTATTGGAACAATGGGAAAATTGTCTGTTGAACTTCTGCACAAATATGTAGCAAAGAGTTCAGTGAAATTCTAGGATTTCTGCGTAGTTAACATCCTCTTGGCAAGTAAGTACAGTAGAATGCCTTCGGTAGTAGCATATGAAACCAGACAGATGCTAGATTAGCAAATATTCTGGATTTTCAAACATTTCAGATCCTGACCAAATTTCGTAATTTCTTATAACCAAGATAGGGAGTGTTTGCTGCACAGTATGAACTGTATCTCTAAAATATTACATTTCGTCCCAAAATGTTTAAACAGGTGGAGATAAAATCTTCAGAAAGCAAAACATAACTTGTCGTAGTCCTAAGCACAATGAGCATAGTCGTGCATCTTGTTAGTACTGGAGGCATATTAGTATATTTCATAGTTCTTTGGAAAACCCATTCTCGTGAAACTTGCTGGATGTCAACATTGCAAACCCCACTGGGCCATTTCTTCTGAGGCCCAATGTATTTACAGGGTGACTATGGTGGATGTAAAACACAACGAACGGTGAGCGTGATTTCTCTTGTGGGGTTACATCAATGAGAAAGTCTATTCATCAAAAACAAGAACAATTAATGAGCCGGAACAAGAAATTTGAGGCACTTCTGTGCTGTTCTTCTCGAATTCTCAATTAAAAGTGCTGAGACTGTCTTCTGGGTTGTAGAAGTGTGTACAAAAAGCTGGAACGTGTTGAAATCGGACAGTAAATGGCAGTGTATGTGCTTTAAATTTGGGTTAGGATTGTGGCAATAAAACATCAAATTTAGGGAATACAGCAATTTAACCCTATGTAAGGTATATTTACTTTCCAGTTCAGTAGGGGGAGAAGTGTCGGCTAGAGGGAGGGGGTTGGAAGTTGTCAGTCTCCCTTTGATTACGGTCGACTTAACATGCGATAGTGTAGATGACGTTGAGACCCGAGGCTCCGGTTTGTCTTGGACATTTACGACCGTCATCAGTTGACTCTTCGTTACAACCAGCTTCATTAGTTGTGTCTTGGGTGAGGTGGTATATTTGTTGTACTTGTGTGTGTTTAATTCCGATCATCCTACGGTTTATCGAACTTTTCTTGTTTCGTGATATTGGTAGTAATTTTGTGACTGTGGTTTCGTGTTGCGGACAGCTTGTTGATTACTTGTGTTTTCATCTGCATAGCAGTTCGTTCTTCAGAGCTAAAAGCTTCTTCGTGTGGGAAGGTGAGTACCTCTGTTTTGCTAATTGCTTTGTTATAACATTGACTAATTTGTACTTGCTGACTGACGTTATTAGTGTGAGGTTAGATACGCACTTCTTTAGCTCACGTTTTCTGATATCACCGTACGGTTGGACGGTGAGACAGTTCCTGCCATCTCTTGCAACATTTTGGTAGCAGTTGGTTATTTTCTCTGGTTTGCCTCAAGTATGTTTTGATTAGTTCAGTACGTAAAATTCAATAGTAAGACAGGGTTTTACAGTTTCTATTACGATACTAGTAACCGGCATTAATTTACGTAATGCTCAGGGTAAAAAAGACGGGCGGTTACAGATGAGACGAATGAAGTTCGTTAGACCGGATTCGTCGAGACAAATGCGCCTCTGTACAGTTTCTGGTATTTTGCGGAAGGTTAAAAATACTATATCTCGTTACAGCATTATACGAAACTGCCTTTAGAAGGGTTTATCAGTGGGGCCGGACTATCATGTTAGACAACTGATATAAGCTTCGAATTTGAACAAATTAGAATATTTCGTAACAGAATAAGTGGAATGCCCATTTCTTTTGCGTGTGTACTTTTATTATCATGGCTAGTAAATGGAAGTTATTTTAAAACTGTTGAAACTTAGCTTGTTGAAGTAGAGTACTGTAAAAGTTATTCTTTACTCAAGGAGACGTAGGAAGTTTAGGCACCAAAACAAGTCTTAAGCTCCAACAAATGTGTCTTAAAGCCACTAAGTAGCCAAGAACTTACTGCTAGGAAATAAACACTCATGTTTATTGAAGACACTGATATTTCAAGAACTACAAAACTGACATTATTATTATTATCATCATCATATCCAAATGATAAGAAAGTAAGAAGTAAGTATTCATTAAAATTGTCACTACCAGGCTTCCAACGTAATTTGATGTCATTTATTTAACTTCAACATTCGCTCCATGCTTGGAAGTTTGTTTAGGTTTTGCGAAGTGGTGTCTTTTTCCAGTCGAAATATGGTATTTCAAAAAATTGCACTGCCACCCTACATACAGTCAGCTTGGCATGAAGCAATATCTCAGCGGGAGACAGACCAAATGTGAAGAACTTATTACCAGGAACTGTAAAGAAAATGTGCCCAAGGAAATGTACAACACAGTATTGGCCCACCTTACTTTGCCACAAAGTGTGGAGGAAATGCAAAGTAAGGGATAACTTTTGCAACAGGAACAAAAACAACAACACCGAAAACAACCACAACTGCAACAGCAGCAAGAACAACAACAGGAGAAAGGACAAAAACAAAAACGACAGCGGCGGCGGCGGCAGCAGCAAGACCAACACAAACAGCGGCAGCAGCAGTAAGAATAACAACAACAACAACAACAACAGCGGCAGGGGCTGCAACAAGAACAACAAAAAGAACAGCAGCAGCAACAACAAGAACAACAACAATAACGACGACGACAACAATGACCACAACGACGACCACAACCGTGATCAAATATGATGAGCTCGTACGTGAAAAGTAGAGGAGAGATTCGGTTTTACAAAACAAATCACAGGAAATGAGGACAAGGGTGATTTTGTTTTTTAAAATACCTTACTTACTTACTCCATGGAGCAGAGTACTTCTTGAGAAGCTAACCGGTCTTCAGCTAGTCAAAAAATTCCCCGCATTTTATGGAACCCGAAGGTTCATTGCCGCATTCGCAAGTGCCCTCCACCTTTAGCTATCCTGAGCCAGCTCGATCCAGTCCATACCCCCAAATTCCACTTCCTGAAGATCCATCTTAATATTATCCTCCCATCTACGCCTGCGTCTCCCACGTAGTCTCTTTCCCCCAGGTTTCCCCACCAAAACCCCGTATACGCCTCTCCTCTCCCCATACGCGCTACATGCCCCGCCCATCTTATTCTTCTGGATTATATCACCCGAACAATATTGGGTGAGGAATACAGATCATTAAGCTCCTCATTATATAGTTTTCTCCACTCCCCTCTCACCTCGTCCCTCTTAGGCCCAAATATTCTCCTCAGCACCCGGTTCTAAAACATCCTCAGCTTATGTTTCTCCCTCAATGTGAGCGACTAAGTTACCACCCATGTAACACAACTGGCAAAATTATAGTTCTGTGTATCTTAAACTTTAAATTTTTGGATAGTAAATTAGGAGACAAAAGATTCTGCACCGAATGATAGTAAACATTCCCTGACTTCAATCTGCTCTTAATTTCTTCCTGAATATAATTTTGAATTGTTTTTCCCAAATATTTGAACTCTTCCACACTTTCAAAGAAACTATTATTAGTCCTTATACTGTGACTTCGTCCTGCATTCTGATCTTGAGACATGACCATGTACTTAGTTTTATCAGCATTTACTTAGTGTCCAGTCTCTCCTTATTAGACACTACCAAAGCTTCTGTGTTTTCCTTTATAGTATGTACGCTTCCTCCCAATATACTAATATCATCAGCATAAACCAGAAACTAGATGTATACCATTTAATTTAAAGTCATCCTGGTTTACCTGACTCATCCTTATGGCATACTCTAAAGCAAAGCTGAAAAACAATGGTGACAGAGCATCTCCTTCTTTCAAACCCTTCCTAACTGGAAACATGTCGAACAAAGTCTTGCCTACCCGGACTCTGCTATATGTTGCAGACAGACACATTTTTATCATTCTTACCACTATCATGGGGACATCAAACTCAACGAGAATAATATACAGGATCTCCTTCCTAACTGAATTAAATTGCTGATGGACTGCTTCATTTTATTTTTTTCTCAAGTATTTGACGAATGCAAAATATATGATCAGTAGTTGACCTTTTGTGTCAAAATTCACATTAACCCTTTAAACGCCGAATTAAATCCCATCTGCCATTTCCTAGCATTAATAGGAACTCACCCTATTCTTCATGTTAGCAGGATAAGGGTTAATGATCCCAAATAATATCCTCTGCATATTGAGTTAACTTTAACAGCAGCATGCTGGTTAAAATTTTGTATGTAGTTGACAAAAGTGATATGCCCCTGTAATTACTACAATCTGGTTTATCCCCCTTCTTACAGATAGGTACAATGATCGACTCCTTCCACTCCTCAGGCAATTCCTCCTTATTCCAAATTGAAATAGTAAGTTTCTGGATCTTATAGCAAACTGCTCTACCCCCCGCCTTAATCAATGCTGCTGGGATTTGATCAATACCAAGTGATTTGTGACTTTTTAGCTTCTCAATAACCAGCTGAACCTCAAAGGCACTTGGCTCAGCACTAGTGGTTCTGCTGTGTTTATTTCTGTCTGCCTGACTTCATTAACCCCATGTACATTCAAAAGCTGGGAGAAATGTTTCCTTCACCTAGCCAAAATACTATGGGAGTCTGCAACCAAATCACCCTTCTCATCCTTTACTGTATTAGTTCTAGACTAGTAAGCCTTCTTAAGTTATTATTTCCGCTATACAAATCCCTAATATTTTTGATCTTACTGTTATTTTCAAGGCCCTCAGTTTTAGTTTTCAGATATTCCTTCTTTTTGTTCCTGAAATGTCTGCTAGCTTCACTTCTTTCATTGTTTAGATTATCTGCATTGCTTTGGCTTGGATCCTGTATCCACTGCATTTTAGCCTGCTTCCTTTGTTCTAGAAAACCTAAACATTCTTCATGAAACCATGGTTTACGCTGTTTCCATTTGTGCAGATCTAGACTCTCTTTAGCCGAGGTTTTGAAATTCTCTGTAATGTTCTCAAAAATTCTGTTTATGCTTCGCCATCACTTAAGTTCTCCAAAGCTGCAATCCTGTTTGTAATCTCAGTCTGATACTGTTTCCTAACCTCCACCTCATTTAGCTTCCTGAGATAAAATCTTTCCCCATCAAACTTCTGTACTGCTTGTTTACTTACTGCCACTCTTTCCCTAACTTTTGCAACCACCAGATACTGATAAGTATCACAGTCAGCTCCCCCGAAACTTCGTAATCTATTATACTCGAATGCCATCTCCTATCTACCAACATGTGATCAGTCTGGTTGTGAGTCTTCCCATCAGGAGAGGTCCAGGTGTACTTATGAATGTTTCGGTGCAGGAACATCGTACCCTTAACAACTAGATTTTTTGATGTGGCAAAGTTTGCTATTTAACACCATTATCATTATTATCCTGATGTAACTCTCATTCCTAATTGTCGGTTTGAAAACATTCTCTCTCCCCACGTTTGCATTAGAATCTCATAATAGAATTTTCATATGGTACTTAGGAAAATGATGAAAAACCTGCTCTAATTCCTAAAAAAACTGTCTCTTAAATCATAACTTTTCTCCTCGCTGGTTGCATGCACATACAGAACAATTATATTATACCAGCTGCCTCTCAAAACTACGTGTATATATGACACTCTATCCCTAACGTACTCTTATCTCTTAACCGCTGATACTATTCTGTTGTGTACAAAATATCCTGTTCTAAATTGATGATTTTCGTTTCCTTTTCCTTAGAAAATTTATAATCCCCCGCTCTTACTGTTTCCCCTTTTTCTCACCTAACATCCTGCACACCCACCCGATCTAATATCTATCTGCTGCTGGCAGCTGCTGCTGTAAGTGAACCTGACCTATACAGACCTCTAACATTCCGTCTACCAAATCTCATATCCCTTTTTCGTTGCTTAGGTCGTACCAAATTATCAGTACACGTCCGTGGTTTACTGTATGAATGTTTTGTAATAGGATACGTTTTTAAGGTGAGGAGTTGTTAACATCTCGTCCAACCCCCAACCTGGAGGACCAACCCTTGTCGACTGTCCGCGACTGCTTATTCAATATATTCGCGGCTACCCTCCATATTGGAGGCCGTTCCTCCATCCGCAACCTGAGGACACGCCATGCCGTCGTGACAGGGACGCAATCATCACGGTTCTTAAAATATCATATTGTCGAAACTTTGAAAAAAGTGTCTAGATTTTGTTTTACACAAAAATCACTCCTAGTACGACGTAATAAGCACTTCATATGTGGTAAATGCCAATGATCAGATTTGTACCACCAAGTGATCGTAGTTGTACCGACCGAGGTACACTTTCTGTCTTTTGTAAATACATTTTTTTTTTGTAATTTCTAAATTACTACACTATTGCACATTTTCATGTGTCATTATTTTGACGTATTCAGCAAGATACACAGAATATGTGTCAGCACTGACACGTCTTCTTTTTCCTATATTTTACACTACAAAGCATATTCTGTACAAAATGAATGAAAGTTTACCACCTTACCCTAAGAGTATTTCACAACAGCATTCCACTGCACCCAGCAATGGAATAATTATTACCCATTGCCAAACCCTCTGTGATGATTCTAAGAATTCGAATGCACTCTCGTTGTCACATAATTTACAGAGATTCGAATTAGGTGGAAAGATGGCCGTGAATATGAAGAGTGGATTGGGACTTGATAGGAGACGACTGTAACATATTTGAAGGTGATACGTCAGTATTCACCCACAGAAACCTGGAAAACGCCCAGTCAATCCCTGTCATGATTGCTGATGACTCGGCCGAGACCAGAACCCATTTCTCTATGGCTCATTGCCATTCAATTTCCGGTTTATTTCAGAATGTCATATTCTTAGACGTTTTCCCACAGACGTTAGAGTGTTCTCCAGCGATGATAATGAAGATGTTTTTCGGGAAGGCATACATCGCCGGCTGTTAGATCTTGTGACACTTAGGGCCCTGAAAGAGGATGCTGCAGGTTCGTGCAAAATTTCGGCATATTTTTACCAGACTGCGCGGCATCACAACCAGAGTAATATTCATTTTATAGCTGATATTTCGAAAACCTTTATTTTTTATTTATTTAAAGGCGTATTGGTAGAGTTTGTTACTAAAATGCCTACTGTTTAACGTCACAGTACGGTCTGGGTTTTGTTTTTATAAGCTTAAAATTCCTTCTGATTCGCGTAAGAACTAAACTAAGCTGTGTTTTATGTTCCTCACGTAACCTAACATTGTAAAATGTGCTTAAATAAAGAAGTGCCACTACTTAAAACACATTTTGACTCAAAGTATGTCTTACATCATAACCTGGTTTCTGTCAGAAGTTTCCGCCAAAGCCGAAAGGCAAGGCATAGAACATTTTCTACACTTTATCTACAAGAGCGGCAAATTTTATACATCTTTCACAATTTCTGTTTTTTGTAGACTCTAGTCTGTTTGTATCATTGTAAACAATAGCAGGGACAAGGTAGTAGAAAATATCGAATTCTATTCTTGACAAAATTAATTATTCATTTACCTCTTTGAAACAAACATGACTTTTCTTTTTATGTTTGTAGTACACTTCTCAATGAAATGTTAAAAAAAGTCAGAAACTTGTGTGATGTATACGGTACTGTAACGTACGTCATTGTCCATTTCGGTCGGTTGTGCGCTATGTAGAAGTACAGAGTGAAAGGATTTTACGTCGCGGCTTTTATCCTACACCACATTAAAATAAGTGGAAAAAATTACACATACATAAACATATTTCTTAACTTTGCCTCCTTATTTTAAGTCTTTCTTTTCAAATAAGCTTATTTGACTAAAAATTCTAATTAGAATTTTGTTTAAAGTAAGGGCTGTAGTGGATTCATACGAACCACAATGTAATTTGCATGTCGGCATTTGCTCATTTTCCCTAGGCTTATTTACTGTTACCAGAAGAAGCGAGATGGGAAATTAATACAGAGAGACAGACAGAAGAAAAGACAGACTGACACGCCTGGAGATGTCGAATGAACCCATAAAATAAGAAGTTCTCTACGAAATTCATATAGCCTAATTTTCTGCTGCAATCCCATAAATAATTTTTGCTATTTTTTTTCCTTTACGGAATTACATTTTGTCCATGTGCCTCTTGCGACTAAAAGTACGTTGTCCTTAACCTTTTGGCGCCGGAATTATTTTTTTAATTTTAGCACACCCTGTATATAAAATGTGAATAATACAGGAACCAAACACGTTAGATTTATGAAACAAACTGCATTTTGAAGAGAAAAAAACGGAGAGCATATACCATGTTTAAAATATTCAGTACCTATATTTGTTGAATAAATATATAAAATGCAACTTTAGAGGTTAGCGGTGCGGTACGTCAACTATAGTTGACATTAGGCGTCAAACGGTTAATTACATGTGTTAGCAATTTGATACTGTATCGTTGTCATAAAGACATCGGTTTCGGAGTTTATATACCTCAGTTAATGCGAGATATGAATTTCCACAACGGTGAATCTTATGTTTATTGGACCGTGCATCATTGTGATAGTTGAAGAATAAAAGACCAACTTGTCACTTGCTATTTTTTTTTCACTTCTTATGTGCTCAACATGTTTCGGACATTAATACATCCATCATCAGTAGCTTGCGACTATTCTGTTGAATTACCACGTTGGTCGTCTTGTTCTGTAAAGACGGAGTATTTAACATTAGTGTAAATTATGGTGCTTAGTGGTGTGTGTTTGATGTGACGTGCTTTGTCGCTTTGTTGTAGTTGGTAAGCGCATTTTTGTTGATACTGACTGTTATTGTGAATTTGAGATTGCACATAACTTGATTCTATGTTTGTTGGAGATTCGGTGTGGTTGGGTTTGAGTGGTATCCGTGTTGAAGGCTGAACAGACCAGTGGTGCTTCAGCCTGCAACACGGATACCACTCAAACCCAACCACACCGAAACTCCAACACACATCGAACCAAGGTATGTACAATCTCAAATCCACATAACAAAGTACATTAACAATGCACCACATTACCAGTCAACCAATGATACATACTGCACACAAGAGAACACAATAATCACAAACCAGAAAAGACCATAACAGTCAGTATCAACAGAAATAAGCTTAAAGCACGTCACACCAAACACACACCACTAAGCACCATAATTTACACTAATGCTAAATATTCCGTCTTTACAGTACAAGACGACCAATGTGGTAATTCAACAGAATAGTCGCAAGCTTCTGATGATGGATATATTGATGTCCGAAACATGTTGAGCACATAAGAAGTGAAATAAAATAGCAAGTGACATCAAGTTGGTCTTTTGTTCTTCAACTTCCACAACGGTGTTTATCAAGATTTGAGTCTTCGTCATGCAGTCAAGAAAGTAACTTATTCTACTGTTTAACTCTGAAGATGGAAGCACTACACCCCTCGTAGACATCATTAAGGTTTTATTAGTCGATGCGGTGTAAAATCTCAAAAGGTTTGAATCTTCATACATCGGTTAAGTTTTAACAGTAGTCCCGTTTCAAATGCTGCTAAATGCAGCTTCTAGCAAGGAAAATTTGAGCCTATGTAGGAAGGGATTTAAGACTGCGTTAAAAAGCATATAATTCCAGACCTGAGGAATGCTTCGATTTCAATTGCTGGTTGTGTGTCGTCACTCCTACTTCAAAATCTGCATATAAAAACGAGTTTCACATTTCTATTCCATTTCTCGGCAGAAAATTGATTTCTTCTTGCACCATCTTCTTCTTTCTATCTTTTTTTCTTTCTTCAATGTTCTCTCATTTCCACATTTCGACTTTCTAGTTTGACACAGTATCCTGTTACTTGCATTTTCTTTTCTTCCTTAGACTGCAGAACTGTCATTTGTCTACGTCTGGTTGTAGTAGGAAATGACCTGGCTGAGAACTTCCCTCGGGAGCCGTTAGATGGCAGGTGCCTTCACAAATCCTCCTGGGAAATTATTGTTACGTGTTGTTTGGCTCCGATGCTGGAAGAACAGCGATACCCATGAAAGTTTTCTCATCCACCAGTGTTTACTTTCATTCCTTCACTTACTCGCTCATTTCAGTTTCTTTAACTTCATCTTATCTTGCCAGTTGTGCCGGTTATGACATACAAAGCAATGAAATGAGCTCAACACAGACGTCTAATTTAGCTGAAATGGGAGAGGTCTGGTGGTTCGGTTTGGTTCTATGACTAGGCCGATATTTTTTGTCATTCAGTTCAGATAAATTCGAACTAAGATGTTAGAATGGTCCCCCAGTGCTTCTACAGCTCCAGAAGTAAAATTAGGTGGAGAGTAAGTGGGTAGGGATTCTGAAGGAGATGAAGTAACACACGAAGATTTTCTTCCAAATATTTGTCTATATTACGTATTACAACATCGCTATAAATCTAGCAAAAACGTTATAAACTTTGCAGCGCAGAGTAGTTAAATTTATGTTGTCCTAATTTTCAGGCAATTTATAAGACAGGAATCTTAGTTTACTGTGTAACTTGCAGGAGTCTCATTCCTTGTGTTTTCTCCGCATGTAGTCATTATCCTCCATTCGCGTGCGATTTCCATTTTTGTAGGATGTTATTAAATCCGTCTACATAACATTTAAGAACCGTCCCCAGCAAATTCCGAACATAATTCTCCCACTCTTTGTTCAACCTACTGGCGTTCCACCAGTTCCTTAAGAGAAATAAAAACATAACCATCGCTGGCAGATAAAGGTGGGATGTGAAGGGTGTGTTGGAATAATCCGTGGCCCAAGTCCTCGGTAACTTTGGCATTGCTCTCTTGCGGGATCCCCATTTTTCGCAAGGAACTGGTCTTTTCTCTACCCACACGTTTCTGTGACAGAACTGAGCAATGGCCGGCAGCGACTACTCGAATGAAATCAGCGTGAAAGGCTCCACAGGTTCTCACAAAGCAGCCACCGCTGACTTCGTCATCAGAAGGTTGTTTCTTGAGTACGTTCGCCTGGTATTTACGTCCCCGTTGTCTTGATGTCGTCTTTCTTTTAGACGGGTGGTTCTGCTGCCCTGATTGTGTCCACCGAGTTTATTCTTTGAACAACACAAACCAACTAAACGCATAGTTTCCTAAATTAATATTTAATTGCAATATCTGTTGTCTCCTACATGTTTCGAACCTCTTGGGTTCATCCTCAGGGAGACAGTTGTGTATGCAGTATGGTATGTTTTACATGCGTCGGTGTGAGCGGTCTGGTGGTAGGATAGGGTGTTCGAGACACTTTCCTATCCACCAGACTGCTCACACCGATGCATATAAAACATTACAAAATGTATATGTAACTGTCCCTGAGGTTGGACCCAAGAGTTTCGAAAAGTGTAGGAGACAACATAAATTAAAATTAAATGTAATTTAGAAAATTGTGCGTTTCGTTAGTTTATGTTTTATAATTATATCACAATAAACGGTGCTAAAACATAAAAGTTTATTCTTTATTGCCTGTATATGTACAGACGTTTACAGTCTTTCAGTTCATTAGCATCCAGTGATTCCTTACTGAATAATGGAGTGGGGGAAGATGTGCTAAAGTACTATCGTGAATTTTCCTAGAGGGACTTGGAAAACCATGGGCAACCTCATCAAAGATAATTTATTTATTGGCCAAGATTTTGACTTGGGACTTCCCCAGTAAAGAACAAGATTTCCAATCTTCTGTTTCTAGGTTTAGTGACATGATACTCCCTTTTCTCGACGGAGGTACAGATGCTTTCCAAATGACTGCCTGGCCATACTTCTGGCTGAAGTGCGGCTGTAATGGTGCTGCGTGACCGAGACGGTTTTGAAAATATTCTGCCCATGAATGATCGTTTTCACAGAGTCACTAAATGTGTTAAGAGGTTCAACGTCTTCGCGTACAGTCGCATGCTTGTTGGTTGGGTCCAGACATCGGCACGGCCTTTGATATATCAGGTGGTATGTATGACGATTCACCAGGAGCTGAGTTCCCAGAAGTGTACAACACAAACACACAGCCGTGACTGTGCATCCTTCAGGACCAAAGCCGACAGATGTCGATGAATTGCCACAAGGAACTTCATGCCAAGAAATTCTGTTGAACACTTGCATGATAGTTACGGAATTTGTTCACGTCCCTCATAAAACTCACACGCACGACCATACTACACACTGTCAATCTGTAGGTTTAAACCTATTTGCGGAATTCCTCACTGTACCTAAATGGGTGATGCACATAATATACAGGTCTCACTAAATGCTGCTTTTATTACGATCTCTTGCGTGGTGTAAATCTTAAGGAAATAGAAGTAAAAATAATTTGCGTCTTACGCATTTGTTGTTTTGTCAACGTTACACTCTATAGCCCGAAGTACATTACTGCTGATAAGATTTGTCAGAATTAATTTTTGTGCGGAATAAATTAAAATGGAAAGAGAGTGGAATGAATAGTCGCGAAGAACATGCGTCGAACACTAATTTATAATTACTCAATTATTATACCAACTACTGCACATATATAAAATTTATAATATTTACACATTAAAACATTAAAACGCTCCGACATGTTTCGGTCCTAGGACCATCATCAGGGAGCCATATCGTCCTTGCTAAAGTTACACTATAAAAAGTCACATTAATTTCACTATTCCAGTTGGGTATTGTGGCAGCATGC
>Ga0123354_10003803_pt1 | contig 21063 bp, 10 predicted proteins | sample TergutLab28metaG_2_FD_97872 | JGI IMG/M metagenome (GOLD analysis project Ga0123354, IMG submission 97872) | Labiotermes labralis P4 segment gut microbial communities from Petit-Saut dam, French Guiana - Lab288 P4 | ecosystem: Host-associated > Arthropoda: Insects > Digestive system > Gut ... | reverse complement strand
CAGGATAGAGACAGGTGGCGGACGTTTGTGAGTGCGGTAATGAACCTTCGGGTTCCGTGAAATGCGGGGAATTTCTTGACTAGCTGCAAACCAGTTGGCTTCTCAAGAAGGACTCTGCACCATGCAAAGCACTAGATGGAGATGAATGGACAGATTCTCACCCCGACCGCCTTACCCCCGAGGCAGGAGCCCCGATATCCATTGAAAAGGAGACTGGATAAGCACCAGAGCTGGTCTGAACTTCAAGTCTCACTCTTCCTTGGTCTAGAGCAGGCCTATTCAACCCTTAGGTCGCATGCAACATGTTGCCCGCGAAGACACTTGAAATGAGAAAACATATTTTAACCCTTTCCCTGACAAAGCCGAGATACAATGTGGAAGCAGCTTTGAAAACTTACGAGCCGTTTATTTATGGACACACACTTTACATTACTTTACATTACTAATTTTAGGCAACAAAGGGCTATATAAAAAAGACGCCGTAGCCAATACCGTGAATTGCACTTCTTAATTAATTTTTCATATTATTGTGCGCATATTTTAATCGCACATGATGTACAGACAAATGCACAAACAATAATAAACATATAATTATACGCATACTTCTTGATGCCTCATTCTGTGCATTAAATTTCTCGCTGCACGTGCGCAAACCGAATTTTGCAGATGTTTTCCGCACCACATCAAAGGTTGAACGTGCCAGGTCTAGAGGGTCTTCTCAATATAACCTTTTTATTTTTGTTGTCAGTGGGGCCTTCCTCCTTTTTGCCCCCTAAACCACTTCGAAAGGGTTCTATGACTTGTAACATGTCATTCTACATTTATAATGTCTCTCGGTTTATCTTATTTTGTATTCTTCAACTTTACGGCAGCTACCCTCATTACATGACACATCATTCATAAACATGCATTATCTAAAAGAAACATAAGCAATAACAAATTTGTAGAGCTGTAGTTTTGCTACAGAAAAATAGACTTCGTGGGTTCTACCCAGAACTACTGCTACTTTGCATTACAAGGCAGTACTGCTGTACCAGGCCTCTTACAATTCAAAGGGTCTATGCCCGAACACGACAGAACGAATAGCTCAGGCTGCCAGGTGCAGACATTGTATAGCGCTATACGACGAGTGTGCTGTTTTCAGAAGAAAAGAAGCAGTTATGGCATATTGACAGAAAATTTGCCTGGAGAGCCGACAACCGGTTCCTCAATCCAGATTAGAAGGCGTTATCCACGAACTGAAGCCAGATGAGCTACTGGAGGGTTGTTGGTCTTCCTTCTCACTACGCACTAATCGCATTGTCCTATAGTTTGTTTCGTACAGCTTGCATGGGGAAGAAAATTTCTTGGAAATGATAATTACTGCTCCGGCGGCCATGCAGTTCCAAAGACTTTAATGAAATTCGAAAGGAAATTCCACCGAGCATAATAATAATAATAATAATAATAATAATAATAATTCACGTCTTCAAAAACTATATCTTTCACATGCTTCCAAACATTATCTTCCAATCTTCAAGGAGCGTCATCCCCGTTGTGTTTGTTAGAACCTAAGGTAATAATTCCATAAGGATACAGCAGTCATAACACAAATACATTATCAGGTGCATATAATTTATCAACACCAACTACACGTTTCGGCGAATGCTGCTGTGGCCTTCATCAGGTTGCATAAAATTTATCAGAAAAGCTATATAGATATTATATAACACAGATCTCGTCCCCTTACCCACACTAATACTAATAATTGTTCTGTGTTATATCATGTCTATATAGCTTCTGATAAATTGTATCCGACCTGATGATGGTCACAGCAGCATTGGTCGAAACATGTAGTTGATAAGTTATATAACCTGTTAATGTAGTTGTGTTATGACTGCTATATCCTTATAGAATTATTACCTTAGGTACTTCCCATCTACTTCTACGTCTCCCAAGTGACCTCTTCCCTTCGAGTTGTCCTATTAATATTCTGAACTTCATATAACAACTCCATCTAAACGGCTAACGTTCCGTTAAGTCAGCGGCACAACTACAATGCACTTTCGTCTATCCGTACGCGGAATATTTGTGCTCCTAATGACTAATGACGAAGGTCGAAAATTTGTGATTTTGAGCAGTTCTCAAATAAAATCATCATAAAAACAAAAACCAAGAACTATTTATGTAAACAATAACCGTCTACTCGTAATCTACGTACGTAAGTACGTATTATGTATAAAAGAAATCAATTAGTGTTATTTTTTGTTCGTGGCTCAATAAAGCATATGTCGTGGATTATCTGTGTTTCTAAATTATCCGTGCACGCCCTCCCCACCATTACCCCGGATAATCGAGATTACACGGTACTATGTTTTGAAAGTATTAGCAGACACGGCATACAGAGGTCCGTGCTGTATATATGTATATATATATATACATACACACACACACATATACATGCACAAAAAAATATATATATATTTGAAAGGTCCCCAAAATAAGTTACAACGTTACAAGTCAGAAGCTGTCCCCAGTCTCCGGCTCGGCAGTAGTGCAACACGTAATGGGTTACAAAAACATGTCCGGCAATTTACTCAATTATTACACCAACCACTGCACATATATGAAATTTATAAAATGTACACATTAAAACATTAAAAACGCTCCGACATGTTTCGGTCCTAAGACCATCCTCAGGGAGCTATATCTTCCTTGCTAAAGTCACACTAGAAATAGTCACATATTAATTTCGTTTTACAAGTTGGGTATTGTGGCAGCATGCCATGTTGTGTAATGTTATGTTGCGAAGAGTGCCCTACTACGGATGTGCATTCTGTGCTTCGTTGACTTGACTATTTCTAGTGTGACACGTCGGAGCGTTTTTAATGTTTTAATGTGTAAATTTTATATATGTGCAGTGATTGGTGTAATAATTGAGTAATTCGACAACATGCACGGTGTAACAACGAAAATAGTTATTGTCCGGCAATATTTTCCTGTCGGTTAAATACGAAGCAGCCCACTCTGTAAAACAATCCGTCTTTCTGTAAATTTAAGTGGCTGCTCTGTACTGCGATACGTCAGAAACTACAGTTCTGAGTTCGACTTTTATTAATGGTATTCAAAACTACGAGGAGACTAGAGGATAATATTAAAATGTATGTCAAAGAAATACAATGTGGAGTTGTGATTGATTGATTAAATAGAATCAGGACACGAGCCCATGTCTAGCCCTAGTTAACTCTTTTCTTGATTAATTCAGCCTTAAAAGGAAAAGACCCGTTACATAGGAATGTATTTTGAAAACAAAAAGTTAAGAGAAAAAGTGACGTGGTTAATTGAATTGCAATGAGGAGATCCAAGAACGAAAAAAGGCTGCCAGAAACGTTCCTATTCTAAAATGTTAAATAAGCTAAATGTTTTACACAGGATAACTGGGAAGTGCCAACGAACTAACTGACTTGTTCACACAATGGTAGTATATAAGCTCTTGAAACGGTGCAAGAAACGTAGAAATACAGCACTCCGTTTAGGAGATAGCCATTTAACTTCGTACGTTTACTTTCCAATCACGACTGACAACCAGTGCCTGATCGGTAGATTGAGCGTGGAGTACAAGCAGACTGAACTGCGCTCCACGTGATTGCTTTCTATGGGGTTGGGTCAAACAGAAAATATACCGATCAAAATTAAGAACATTTTACAAAATGGAACAACATATCTGAGCTAATTTGCCGCTGCTCTTCTTGATTCTTTAAAAATGCGTGGACTCTGTCTTCCACATTGCAGAAGTGTGTGCAAAACGGCGTGGCTTACGTTACAATCTGGCACTAACTGTTAGTGTATGTGTTGGCAAACGATGCAAGAACTGTAGCGATGTTTTTTTTTATTTCTCCCTCCTGCGGCGCTACGACCCGACTGCGGGCTACTGCCTGCCCTTACTGGTTTTCGCGATCACACCCAGACACACCACACACGATAGGACTCCTCTGGACGAGTGATCAGCCTGACGTAGAGACATCTACCTGACAACATAATACTCAAAACAGACAGACATCCATGCCGCCGGCGGAATTCGAATCCGCATTCCCGGCAAGCAAGCAACGGCAGACCAACGCCTTAGACCGCGCGGCCACTTGGATCGGCGAACTGTAGCAAAATAACGTTCCATTTAGGAAATATACCCAAATTATACATTTGATTTCCAGCCACCATGTAGTTCCTTCTTGTTCTCACTGCGTCATATAAGGATACAGATATTTAATGAAAGGTGAAGAGAAACTGAGAGAGGATGAATCCATTCAACTACTCTTCCCTTGCACCACCCCCTCCCCCACCACCCACATTCTTCCCTCTCTTTTCTCTTCGTCAAATGAGTTTTTGGAACACGCCCTCTCCCCATTGCGCTACCCTGTCCTGCTGCTCCAATATTACTCAAAACTTTTTAATCCATGTGGATCATGCACACAGCCATGTAATACCGTAGGTTAGACATCACCCGCTAATCTGGCCGGACAGACATACGGGCAGCTTCATGTAAAAGTAGAGCAGTCAACTTTACGACGTCATAATACAAAGCTGAATCCTACCGCACATCCAGCATTAATCAATACGCTCCAAATTACGGTAACTCCAAACACAGGAAGGCACTGAGCACGATTGTGATTTGCCATGATCTTACGCGTTTAAAAAAAATCCAAAACATGGTGGAGCTAGGCAGTAGCCGACAGTTATTGGTCTACAAACTGTTTTATTTTGTTGGCATACAATGTATGTCACTATGCACAGTGCGGCAGGGTACAGCAGAGAACACGTTATCCCATACACAGATGCAGTCATTCCATGAGGATGGGTACAAACTGTGATTTAATTTGGCTGAATTTCAGGCTGCATGACAGAAACTGAAATGAGTCTAAAGTACGTGTACGTTAGAACAAATATTCTTCTGAAAGGGGTAAACAATTTTTCCAAAAATCTACAAGCTACCTCGAAACTCTAATCGCCATAAGGGTGACAGTAAGAAAGTTCTATTTTGAGGACCCAAAAATCTTAGGCGTCAAGGTACAAAATACAAAATGTAGTCTCCAGGACGAGCTGGAGCCCGGAACTTGTGCACTCCAGTTCTGCAGTCGCTTTACATTTCACGTAATTTCTTACGATAAGCACACGTACAATCGATGAATCCAAAACTTTCATGACAGAGCATCGTTATACGTGGAGTGGTATCGGTGGATGTGCGCCCTGCATTTAAAGTGTACATTCATTCTTGTCCAAGGTAGGAAGCTGTGAAGAAGTTCGGTACATAAATTAAAACATAACGGGAAAATATTAATACTAGGCCTTTCAGGCCCATTACTATGGGGAATTAGTGTCTCAATTTTGCATGACAATCAGTGCTGCAAGGCCTCGCGATGCCACCGAACAGCACTGGGTAAGCAGTGCAATTGGAATGGCTGCGAGTGTCATCTCGGCGTTGCCTATGGCACCCAGTCCGCGGATATATCGGACACATTTGAAATTGTTTTGGTAGGGACGTGGCGTTGACCATCCACCGCACCTAGGGTCGAGGTTAAAAAAAAAGTAGAGCTATACCCCTACTTCCCGCCTGGGCTTTCATGGCGGGGTATAGGGTAACACTGACTTGTAAAGTGTGTAATATTAATGACCTATTTATATCAAGTGACCGTCTGACCGACACATGAATTTCGCTACCGTTCTGACAAACCGCGATGTAATGCCACTGTTTGTGCACCGCAATTTGTGGCGGTATATAGTGGATGGCGGTACATCGAAACATTGTACTGTAACACAGAATTTATGTTCACGGACATACAAGGGTGCTAATTGAGGGAGGCGAAATTTGGAAGTTTGACTGTACTTCTGAAGAATAAGCTTGGATTCTCCCGAACTTCGGTCAATCTCGATTACATTTTATCTCCTACTTCCACGTGTCGGAATGCTGGTGAGGGAAGAGTACCTCGAAAAAAGGACACCATATTCAGCCTAGTATCACGTACATTAAACTCTGACCTTAACACGGACAAACTCGAACCATTAAATCATCGTTTCTTATTTCAGCTCATTGCTTAGGCCGGTTCGCAAACATTGTGTCGTGCGGTAAGAAATACGCTGTACGAGTACCCTTTCAAAACAATCGTCACTCAGAGAACAGTGGACGGGCCTCAGACTGACCGTTACACCACAGCAGCTCTACGGTGTTCTGATGGCACCAGCTGCTGCTACCTAATACAATAAAAACCGGTGCTCTGATGGCACCAAGTGTTGCTACCTAATACAATAATCACCGGCGTTCTGATGGCACCAAATGTTGCTACCTAATGCAATACACACCGGTGCTCTGATGGCACCAAGTGTTGCTACCTGATACAATACTCACCGGTGCTCTGATGGCACCAACTGCTGCTACCTAATGCAATACACACCGGTGCTCTGATGGCACCAAGTGTTGCTACCTGATACAATACTCACCGGCGTTCTGATGGCACCAAGTGTTGTTACCTAATACAATACACACCGGTGCTCTGATGGCACCAAATATTCCTACCTAATGCAATATTCACCGGTGCCCTGATGGCACCAAGTGTTCCTAATTAACACATTACATTATTTAACGGTGCTCTGATGGAACCGACCAGTGCCAACTGAATACATCACAGTACGGTGCTCTATTGGCACCCACCGTTACCAACTAAATTCGTTAAAATACGCTACCTGGGAAAAAGAAGGAAATGGAATACTGCGTTCGTCACAAAAAAAAAATCCGGTAGCAGCACCGGAGGTAATTAGTGAAAACGTTAATATTTTGCGGAAGGTGGAATGAGGTAATGATGAAAAGGTTGGAAAAGGGAGTGGGGATGGGAAGAGTTATTTTCCGACGATTCATTTTGATTGGAGGTGGCATCAAATGTTCTCTGACTCTTCCTACCCTTCTGTTTCATTTAAACCCACACTCATCAAACTAACCCTTTTTTCTCATCGCCCCCTCTTAAAACACTAATCTACGTGCACAACTCCCACCAACCGCCCCTGCAGCCCCTTTATTACTAACCCCATTTTTTTCCCTGTCATAACTACTAAATGAAACTGGAGCACTTAGAATCACATATCAGCCTCATGAGAGTAACGAAACCGCACGAGTTGCAAGATATGGCAACACCGCTGCTTTGACGAGACCGGAAATTCGCCCAAGTGGACCTGCACCAGGTTCTCATGTAACCTGCCGGTTATCCAGATATGTCGGTAATGTTTAAATTTTAGTGTGTGAGGGGTTGGGGGGCGACGGGCACGAATTCCGACTCCAAATACAAAGACAGGTGCACGAACATTGGCGGACCAAACGTGGTGAAAGCAACAGATGCAACTGTGTAAGACGGGGTCAGGGCTTCAGAATTTAGCTAAACAAGATAAAAGGTATTACTACAAGTGCGCTAAATACGAATACATTTAAGTTTTCAAGACACTATTCGCAATGAGTGAGGCCGAAACAAACATACAAATTCAGCTAATAGATCGACAAGGTGCCGTCATAGCGGGTTTGACGACCAAAGAAATGTGGTTCGATTCTCGGTGGAGAAAACAGAATTTTGTTCTGCGTAAGAGGCTTAGACTGGCTACGGGGACCTCTGAGTCCTGTTCATAGAGTATCGGGTCGTGCGGGTAAAGAGGCGAAGCGTGAAGCTAACCATTCGCCCATGTTTAGTAAGGTGGTTAAAAGGAAGCGAAGATACATACCTCCGCTTCCCGACACGACTTCTTGGAGTGTACAAAAACAAGTCTGGTAAATCAGCATAAGAAGTTTGAACTCTCCAGTGCCTGACCCCACATACGTACTCATTATATTACCTGTAGAACCGCCAAAACGTAACACACGCAACAAATAACGGAGGTGTGCTCCAAAATATACAGTGCTGTTATATTTTGTATCTTGATAATGCCTCTAAGAACACTCAGATAACAAAGGAACGCCATTCACAAGCTACTTCACCAATTGTGTTGCTGATTTCTCCGTATCGACAAATACAGTCCAGATCGAACCAATCAAAATCGCGTACACAACCGTCACATTTACAAGGTAAGAACTTTGCGGCAGAGCATCAGATATCCGGAGCATTCTTGTATCGAATACTTCTGAATATGGTCCCGAGATACGAGGCGCATCTCAACGTCAGATATTCCCACTCTACCACCTCCTTATGTGGGCCCGGTAGCTCAGTCGGTATAGCGACTGACTACGGGTTGAACGATCCGGGATCGAATCCCGGTGTGGACGAGACTTTCCGCCCGTCCCGACTGGCCCTGGGGCCCACCCAGCCTCCTGTAAAATGGGTACCGGGTCTTTCCCGGGGGTAAAGTGCGGTTGGGGCATGCTGCTGACCACTCACCCCCTTCTAGTGCCGCGGTCATGGAAGGGTAGAGCTATACTTCTACCCACCCTCTGGGCCACACCGGGCCTGTAACGGGAACACTTTACCTTCTTACCACCTCCTTATAATGAACGTCAAGTAACGCGTATACAACACGCCTGTATCTCAATATTATAATCACTCTACACCTCTGATTATACGAAACATGTCTGAAGTGTGCGACCCGAGAAACTCACAGCAGTGCTGTTGAAAAATTGAGTATTCTGGGAGGTTACGCCGTTTCGACCGATAAATAATTACCGAAAGTGCGGAGGCGCATACTGCATTCGAAACGCGGGTAAGTTATTTACCAATCGACACGGCTTGCGTGAATTTTCAAGTCGAGATAATAAGACCCTCTATCCAGGTTCAACGAACAACAGACTTACACAGCAGCCCACCGGCATGCACCGTTCCTGAAGATTCGAGTCTTCTGGAATGCAAGGCTACGTTACTGGCCGACTATTGGTCAGGGTTTCAAAGGACCGAAGTGCAACTTTAGGGTTCAGAAGTCCGTTGGATCACCTGAAGACACAGTATTACACCCCAGAAAACTTGTATCTTAATAACACCACAGTAAAAATTTGAGAACTTAATTAGCTCTTGTAATAAGAATTTACAGCTCTCTCATAGAAACGTTTCATTAACAAAATTCTGTCAATATTAACACAACCCTATACTAAGTACCGGCAGAAGAACCACGATACTGTAATGTCAAAGTAAGGTGTCAAACACAGCGACAGCTTCCTGTGCCGTCCCAGCCTGTTCTTAACAGAGAAGCCACGTAATTTGTTATGAATTCAAAGACTGTACTAAACAACATTGCAAGACAGGCAGTTTATATATAACGAAAAACTGAGGCGCTTGCGTGTAACCATTGTTGCTGTGGAAAAGGAATAAGTATGACGTATTGTGAGTGTGTGTTTTGTTAGACATCGGTATTAAGCACGCCATGGGCTGTCCGGCGCTAAAATATTTTTCCACGGTATCTCATAATCGGCATGATTTTCAAAAGCAAATTATATTGAAAATAAAATGTGTGTTCTGATTCTCTCTACAGTTTTGTCCGATATATTTCTAACTCTAAGAAGAACTGAACGAGATATTATCACACATGTATATTGGTCTACATGTAAAGTACCCGTTATTCTTGTCCGATTTTAATGAGACTTGAATTTTCTGACAGTTTTTCGAAAAATACTCAAATACCAATTTCAAGAAAATCAGTTCAGTGGGAGGCGAGCTGTTCCATGAGGACGGACAGACATGACGAAGCTAATAGTCGCTTTTCGCAAAACTGCGAACGCGCCTAAAAACTGTATGCTGTGTACTTTGAGTAAAATGAATAGGTGCACTGCTAACTATAATCTGCTGCAACAGACGATCGGTACGCAACTGTATCAGATATTGCCTGCCATCAAGACAACGCCATTAACTTCACATTTAAGTCTCTAATTCCGCCAGCTAAATCCGGTTCCCATCCCCATGTACTATTAGTAAGATCCACGTTAATGTTACTCTTTCTGCAGACATATCATCATATGATATCCTTTACCCAAACCTTTACCACAATGAACGTCTCTACATTTCGTCCGACCCCCCTCAACGCACCTTCTGTTATAGTCGCTAAAACAGTACAATTCAACAGGAAAAATCAGGCCTGGCAGCCCGGCCACCGCGTTTTATAATAGCTCTCTGTGAAATACTCTCTTGAGCACTTCCTTCTCGAACACTCTCAATTTAGGCTGTTGGTTCAGACATACTGCATCGCCTCTCGCCCTCAGTGGACAGACGGACTTACCAAAGTATAAAGTACAGACAGTGTGCTCTTAAATATTATGTACTGAGTGAAAGCAAAGCATGTCATGTACCGTACAAGAACCCAGTTTCTGAAATACTGCGTTCGCAGACGAGTGAAGGAGCACTATTCAATCAATTTTGTTTCTCTTACTCCACAGACGAGACTGACAAGAAACAACTACAGTAATCAAACGATTTAACCTTTCGGCACCATGCATCCTATATATAGGACAGGCGTACCGCTACTCCCCAGAGTGCGCTTTTTATATATTTAGTCAACAAATATACTAAATTATTTTTTTTTTAGACTTTCACCATCTTCGTTTATTCCTCCACAAAATGTCGTGTATTTCCTAATGTTACCCTTCTTGGTTCATAAAATATTCACATTGCACATAAATAGTGTGCTCAACTGTTAATGTCCAGCTCCAGGGCCAAAGGGTTAAATTGTCAGCCGACCTTCCGGTTTCAAACTGATATGTGTGTAGGCAATAACCCTGCTTCCTTACCGCTGTCTGGTCAAGGAGTTACACCCCTGGATTATTTTAATGTTCTACGTATGTTAGGATAGTACTGTCGCTTACTCAAGAGAATGCATTTGACCTGCACAGTGTGAGTGAAGTCCTGCAACGACGGTTGAGGCAAAATATATGAATCCTGTCAAAAACGCGAGTGTCTATCACTGCAGGACGTATTGTTTTTAACAATTACTGGTCGCCGTTCGTTATGTGTTTCGTTTATAACAAACCTAACAGTTAAGACCACGCAAAACACCACAGAAAGAAAATGTACTATCTCACACACACAAAACACGAACAATTCGGCCTAATGTATATGCAGGCGGAATACATCAGTTACTGGTCACAAACAAAAGGCTGTAGGCTTTGCCCAGCGCAAACCACTGTCAAGGTCGCGATTACAGGTTTCCGCCGATAAGTAGATGAGATCTGCGCTCTGTTGGGTTATTACGCTGCAATTAGTTGTAATTTCCTACCGACGTTTCGGGACAAACTATCGATCCAATCTTCAGGGGTCAAGAATACTTGACCCCTGAAGTTGGGATCCATAGTTGTCCCGAAACGTCGGTAGGAAATTACAACTATTCGCAGGGTAATAACCCAGAGGAGTTCTCATTTGTCAAGGTTAACTACAAGTAACAAAGATGTTTAAGAACTGGAGATTACCTGGGAAGTGTGTCATCCCCGTTGTGTGTGTGAAACTTGGAAAATTGTATGTAGTCAAACACAACTGTGTCACATGAGGTGTATTTAATGACTATACAATGGACAACTACATGTTTCGGTCTGTACTGGCCATCTTCGGGTTGTTTTAGGGCAACTTAAGATTTTACTATAAGCATGGGCGCGCACGTGCGCGTGCATGCTTATAGTAAGATCTTAAGTTCCCCTAAGACAACCTGAAGATGGCCAGTACAGGCCGAAACATGTAGTTGTTCATTATATAGTCATTAAATATACCTCATGTGACACAGTTGTGTTTGACTACATACAATGTTCCAAGTTGGAGATTACCTGTACACATTGGGGATTACCTCTACACTTGAACTTCAGGATTAGGTGGAGGTGAATTGTCAGCTTCATTGTCCGACTCCTTTAGCCTCGGGGACAGAGCCCTGGTACCCCACACATACGTAGCTGAGTGGGCTCCAGAGCCGGTGTGGACTTTCTGGAAAACATACAAATCTCTTGCCCGTTCCGGGAATCGAACCTTGCTTCCTAGTCGTTATAAAGACTGCACTATCCCAGCTCCTGTCGCTCGTACAGATTTACGTTAGAATCATTTTACTGCCGTGCGCGAACATATCATCACGCGTGCCTTTAACATTGTGCGTGAATGGAGCTTCTTACAGAACTTCATCTGTTTGCTACTAAGTTTTAGGAGAGGAGTGTGTTGGCATTCTAATAGTTGAATCCTAACGACGCGGATTACAGTGGGGTCAATTTTATTTCTTATGTTCCGCAGCGGGGAATTGGAATACAATAGGCGCAGAATTAGCCTTTACATTCATAAAAATCGGTAGGACATGCCTGAAACAAACACCAGTAATTCAGGGATATGCCCACGTGCTGGAACGGTTATGCTAAATGACATTGTTCCATCCATGAGCAGTTGTACGATTCGTGCTAACTCACCCTTGGTAAAGATTATGAGGGAAGAGCCATCTTCATCTTGAAAACAAATTTCTAATTCATCTCTAGAAGTACAGCTGCATTTAACACCCGGTCGTCTTTTCCGACCTTTTACCGAAATATAATAAATACGGCCAATTGTTTACATGTCTGCTCTGAGGCAAACCCTTACCGCTAGCACGAGCCTGCGCTATTAAACCATTAAACGTGCTGTGTGAGTACAGTCATAAAACCAGCCACAACGACAGCAATAAGTCATTCCAATACTCGCATAACAGTTTCTTCCTAAATAATTAAACATATACACCGATATGGGTTTGTTTTCCGATCTGATAAAGGTTACTGACCGACACTTCTCCTCAACCTCTCCGTAAAAATTCCCGGGTAGTCCGACCAGCCTACGTTTCACCCTTCAGAACCATACCACATTTGAATTGACGTCAGGTGAATTGTGCGGGTTAACATGATACGAATGTATTAATAATGTTGGTACTTCGTTCCTACTTATTTTGCGAGTTATTTATACGAAACAGCCGCGTCGAATAAAAACCAGATAACGCAATCTCGCACAATATCCTACGAAATTTAGGACAGAAATTAGCCAGTATCTATTTTCTCCCCTTAAACTAGACCACAGTAAACTCACCACGGAACGCTCGGATGTTAAACTGCCATTATGATCTCCCCGTAATGTTCGAAGAAATCCGACGGCGTTACGAATACTTTCAGCTTTATCTATTTTATTCTTCGGTAAGAAAAGGAAACATTCGTAGAGAGGTCTCTGTGGTAAGACGCTGTGCTGCGTCACTGGGTAATTGGGTCCCGACGTTTCAAGACCAAACGTCGCCCACAAAAAAAAAAAAAACCAGCAACGCCGCGCCACATGGAGACCTGTAGTACTCAGCCCAAAGTTTACAGAAGTAGCCCCAAAACGTCCGAGCAGTATCGTTCCAAGATTTTCTTTTTTGTCTGTGACGCAGCAGCTGAAAAGGGGCGCAGGCCGCCTCTCTGAGGTTTCTAGATCGCACACAATTAGATACAAGCACTCGGTAAATACCTCTCAGAAAGAACGATCAGTTCGTCGCACAGACCATTACCTACACAACACAGAACAAATAACAGGAGGCGAACATCATGCCCTCAGCGGGATTCGAACCCGCGATCCCAATAGTCAAGCGGCTTCAGGCTTACACCTTAGACAGCACGGCAACGGGATCCGCATCATTCCAACGGTACTTATGGCAATCTTTATGCAAATCACAACGTTCCATAAAATGTGTGTAAAAGTGCTCAACTTTTAATTTTTATGGAGTATACTTATGTATATAGTACACGGTGGCATTATTACTGCATGTGTTTCTTTACCCCTTCACCAAACCAATATGATGGCCTAATGGCTGTGCGAGTCCTGTCATGTGACATGATGCTGATGCAAATCGCACGCAGTCTGACACACAGCTCAGGGCCACAGTGGAACAAGTGCTCGGAACAGAACACTATCACTACGAATTACGTACAAATTGTTTACCTCGAGACACAAATGGTGTGCCGCACCGCTCATATTTAACCCTGTCCATGGTTTACTTACGTTTTAATAACCGTGCTCTGTGTCTAAGCAATACATCGTCAGGGGTATGCAGATGGGATGGTGAAAATACACGAACTCAGAAGTTCTATATCGAATGAAAACCTAGCTTGCCGCTGAGGCAAACTTTACCATTGCGGAAACAGTTTCCAGTTCCCACTGAATAAGCGGTTGGGTAGAATGCTAAGCCATTCTGGACGCAGCAATAACGAGACTGGAAAGGTAAGCCGAAGTACAAGTACAAGTACAGTACAGTACCGTGCTGATTAGTAGAAATGAAACAAGGATAAAAAGTGGGTTTCTGACTTTCTACTGTAAAAAATATTAGTCTGTTTGAAAAACCTATAGTCAGTTCAGTGATTATGGGATACAACACCACAACATTCCAAACAGCCTGGTGTAGCAGTGAGGCTTGCATTCGGCTGGCACTTGGTTCGAGTCTCGACCAGGACAGTGGCAATCCTAACTAAAAGTGTTAGTGCCTCTTATTAGTCCCTCCGAGATATAAGTTCCATCAGGCCACGGATCTGGTCCGTCCGAATCGATCGAAATCACACGTATTCACCACTCATTCTGCTATCGACACTTAAGACTCTCATATACTGACAGCGTCGTTAAATAAGCCACACAAGAACAATACAAAAGATACGTTTACGGAGCTGTTACACCTTACTCTAGCAGGTTATCTTCAAAAGAAAAAACAATACAGGGACTTAACAAGCAATTAGAATGAATTAAATTCAGTACAGGCCTACAAGAACAAACGGATTATTAAATGAAGTACCTACATTTACACATGATAATTTCTGGATGTACAAGACACATAGCCGGTCCCAGTAGCCGCGCGGTCTAAGGCGCAGGTCTGCGGCCGCTCGCTTGCTGAGATCGTGGGTTCGAATCACACCGGGGGCATGGATGTTTGTCTGTTGTGAGTGTTGTCAGGTGGAGGTCTCTGGGACGAGCTGATCACTCGTCCAGAGGAGTTCTATCGACTGTGATGCGTCGTTGTGTGTGACCTAGAAACCTACAGAATGAGGAGGCCATGGCTCGAGTTGGGCCGCAGAGCCATAGAAAAAAACAAGACACATAATGTACATTTACGTTTAACCCCCACAGAAACTAGCGTAGCAATATAAATTACTTCGCACTACCCCAGTAAACATAAAAAAATCCTACGCAGTAATTATTTAAATGAAGTACAGGCCTACAAGTTACCAGTACCACATAATTAAACAACAGAAAATAAAAATGGTCTTGATAGTTGAAACAATACTGTAAAATTAGTAAGACTGGATCAACAATACTTTATCCAAGGAAGCCGTACATAGAGATGAGAATCGCGAATAGTTTCCGTTGAAATGTTAAGAAAAGTTTCACTAGTTGCATCACAAAACGCTAAGTAAGTTCTTCTCACGTAACGCACTACCCCCCACCCCCCCCCACCCCCCTGCGCACATGCTTAGAAAAACTCATAGCCATTACGTGCAACATGGATACAGTTGGGCGTACGAATGTTTAATGCACTCGTACCGTCAAAATTTTCTTTGGCATATAAAGCAAACGCATCTTTAGCTAATTTCAATGCATTTGCAAAAGAGTATTAGAGTTAGCATGTTAACATCTGTTTTGTCATTAGCTGCAAGTATTACCCGTTTTTCACCCTGGATACGGTTTCTTTCCTTCCTGATAATACAGTGTCTAGTAGCTACGACCTCAAAGCACGATCGACACCCAAATGTTGTCGATACTCGAAATTTAAAAGGACAGAAACTGGGAATGAAAATACAATCGTAACCCAAACGTCTACCGCAGTAACTACGCACGAGTATGCCTTGATCAATGGTGGATCAATGGTGGATGTCCACCGAAAAGGCCTTGTTTCTAAATCCATTTCTCACTAAGCGCAGAATCAATTATACCTACATGAAATTACAATATAAATACACGTCTAACGTAAAACAGATGACGAGCCAGAAATCGGTCACTCAAACAAAAAAAGTTCAAATTCCAACTGAATTTTACGGATCCCGCACTTATAAACACAGACCACAGTGAGCATAACACAAACTTAGGTGACATCGTATGATTGATATTGTTATCAATCGAGTGCTTATTCTGATTATCCGATTAACACAACTATATAGATCTATATACTAATTTTTATTCGATAGCGCTACATGTTTCGGCTGTTCACTTCAGCTAACATCAGGTAGGACAATGGCTCACAAAAGAGTAAAAGCATAGAGGTCTCTCCTAAAAAAAAGTAACAATTTTACGATAACTCTACAGCTACTGCTTGTAAGGAGAGGGCCCTAATATTTTACCCTTTTTACCGAAACAAAGTCCTGCCGGATGACTGCTGAGGCGAACAGGCGAAACATGTACTGGTATCGAGTAACAACTAAAACACAAGATCTATATACCGCAGTTATGTTCACAGAACTATGAAAATAAACACAACCATTCTTACAAACGAGACGATGGCCGTAGGGGTTCCGTACATTCTGACCAAGGAGCACGAAATCACATTTTGTTTGCCACTGCGAAATGGAAGATTAAATTTCGTGAAAATTTCGTGAAAATACACCATCACAGTAACGTGTGGTAAAGGTAGATGTAAAGGAATCCCATTACAGGCCTGGACAGGCCCAGAGGGTTCCAGGAGGTTGAGGCTCCAGATTTCATGACAATCGGCACATGAAGGTGGTAAGGTTGTCAGCCCTATGCACCAGGTGCCTTTACCCCCAGCAAATATTCCTGGTACTCATTTCTGTTAGTGGCTGAACAGTGGCGTACGAGCAAGACTATATTTGTTTATTAATATTACATCTCGACTTGGTAAAATGTTCTACAGTCTAAACCTCTAGCTTAGGTGTAAAATATCGCATGTTATTATTACAGATTACTGCAAACCAACAACTCACTGCGTTTAAACGTGCAAATGATGGCGCACTTGGTATGAATATGTTTAAGACATAGAACTGTCTTTCACTGAGTTCGTTCTGAACAAGGTTGCGCTTTGCATGAATAGCCCCGCTACTCTTTGATACATCACCCCACTGCAGGAGGGGCAGACTGGGATATTTTAAATAAAATTACGGTCACAGAAAATTTTGTTTAATTGTTGGACCAAAATAAATGCAACTTCTTTTTAACTCCGTGAGATCAACTTGTAGGTCTAATATCGCTATGGGGACAGACGACCAAAAATGGAAATGTGTCACAAACCTATTTTATAATAGAGTGTTCCGATTAGGTTGCAATTGATAAAAATAATGCATTGCATTATCAATGAATGATAATGGCCTAATGACAGACAGTCCGTGTTACCGGTATTTTGGTTAGCCTTACTGAATGCAGCTTAATAGGTGTTACAAACAAGAGAGACATAAAAGACGACAAAGTATCACGTCTGTAAAGCGGGAACCATAAAGTTTCAGATTATGGTGAACATGAGATGCTAAGGTTCTGACGAAAGAGAAAAGAAGAACAGAAGAACCATCATTATATATCGGTGTCGGTACTAGGGCACAGAAGAACCGGTGTGAATTCTCAGCATCTAGAGGTATTGCTACCAACGCACAGAAGAACTGGTGTGACTTCTCAGCATCTAGAAGTATTGCTACCAAGGCACAGAACCGGTGTGACTTCTCAGCATCTAGAGGTATTGCTACCAAGGCACAGAAGAACAGGTGCGACATCTCAGCCATCTGTCGGTGTTTCTAACGAGGTACAGAAGAACCAGTAATACACCACAGCATCTATCGGTATTGCTAGTGGGGCACGGAATAATCATCTTTACACTTCAGCATTTGTGGTTGTTACTTCAGTTTACAGATCACAGCGAAAGTACAACTTTCTATAATTGCCCTTAACAACATGGACAGCAAATTATGTTCACCAGAGTCGAGTTAATTGATATTAACCAACAATGGTTTGGTATATGTACGTCAGGTTCTTGTGATCGGTGTTCGTACTTTAGGTGCACCCTTCCAATCTGCATTTTCTATTCTGTCAATGGCAGAACGCTCTGATTCATAACAATTAAGTAAAGTATCGTACACAATACGGCACATTTGCGCTATACATATAATATTTTTATGCTCATTCGTGTAAAAGCGGTCGGCTACGAAGAAGATAATCGGGCATTCGAAGACAATTTACGCCCATACCAAGCAATGGACAGTGAGTTCAAAAGTAAAGAAAGGCCGTTCCTAGTAGCCCAAGCTCCTCACAAGAAGAAGGGAAGAGTCTGCAACACCCACTTCTAAAGACAATGTTATCGCGGACCTTACATTCTATTATTATACAATTATATGTGGTGTACCTTGTATAGTGTAGAGTACTGTACTTGCTGTAACACTGTACTCAACTATTTTCCTCGCAAAAATACTCTGAAATGCATACGTACGGTACACACACTCATACACCTATGAATTATTTTGCTTGCTTAAGGTAGGCGAACAGGGTAGTCCGAAGGGGGTATTCTAATTAGAACCGATTCTGGGTATATGTCGTAAGTCATGAAATTAGCTACCGCGTAAAACCCCGACTCTACTGTAGTACGGGGAAAAAATGGGAGGTCTTTCACACCACAACTGGTGGGCATACAATCACCACCGGACTTTAAATGGTTAAACAACTTGCGTTGATAGCACTTTCGATATGTTTAGTGCTGTGTGCTTTAGAAAGTGTTCTCTTGTATTTGGCGGCAATGTGTCTGTGACCGGTATGACCACAGTACAGGACACAGTGAGAACGTGATCTTATCCCCTCCCGCCGATCACCACGGTGTCTGGTACAACACCCTGTCTCACTGTCCGCATGTCTCCCTTAAGGCAGCACTAACTGCCACCAGTTGTGTTAAAGTGAACTGACTCTCAGACACTTCCCGATCTTCCGTCTCCTACATGAAACAAAGTCTAAGATATACAGAACTATAATGCTGCTATCTTATACGGCTGTGAAACTTGGCCTCTAGCCCTCAGGCAAGACAGAGAATGGTGTTTCGCAAGAAAGTACAGAGGAAAATATTTGGATCTTGGAGAGCAGACGCAAGAGGGCATGGAGAAATTGGGAGAAAGATGAGTTTTATAATGTTAATAAAAATCCAACCAGATGCAACAGTATGCAGATATTTATTTACTGCAAAGTCACTCTACATGTTTCAGGTGTCACAGCACCCATCATCAGGAGTACTAAAAACTGTAGCCGCAGCCTCCGGTACAGGTTACAGTTTTTAGTACTCCTGATGATGTGTGCTGTGACACCTGAAACATGTAGAGTGACTTTGCAGTAAATAAATATCTGCATACTGTTGCATCTGGTTGGATTTTTATTAACATTGAATTACGATGCACGGAACGATGAGCTTAAAAAATGAGTTATAATTTATATTTTCATCCTAGTATAAATGAAATGGGATATTTAGCAACAAGGAAAATAGAACAAGAGGTATCGTGAAAAAGGAGACAACCACACAAACTAACAGTTGTAGAGCACAATAGAAGGGACTTCGACGTAGACAGGAGGATAAACGGAAAGCTGGGCTTCACAGATGTGCGGTGTGAGGTGCGGAATGGATTTAACTAGCGCGGTTAATGCCTCGTGCACGGCTCCTGTGCTGACGGTAATAAACATCCGGATTCCATACGAAAAACAAACATTTTGACCAACAAATCAAATATCAACTTCTAAAGAAAATCACTCTGCGACGAAATTAGCCAACCTTCTAATATATTACAGAGTGTAGTATATTCATTTCGTTCCGACATTGAGGTTGACCGAATTAGGTTCCGGCGGATGCTAAGGTGAACGGGAGAAGTGTCGATTACGTAGGAAGGCTGTAAGGATTTCAGCCTATATGATGGAAAGAGTTCCTGCTCCCAATCAATTTAGCATGCACCTGAACCTAATTTAGGCAACCTGAACATGGAAGCAGCAAGTGCCTGCGAAACTTCGAAGTGAAATTATTATCCTACACGATATAACAACGCAGAAGATTATCATCTGAGCGGCAACCGCAGTGAAAGCCTTCAAAATAATCAGATGATGCGTAATTTATGAGACGATTTTCGGCTTTGTACCCAATCACCCTGACAAGAATTGATGCAAAGGAAGCCTGCCCTCCACTGCCTCATGAACCTCGTATTCCGAGCCGTAGTTATTTCATATAAAAGCTGATATTAAGTCATCGTCAGCACAGTAGGAAGAGGGAACAAAAAGTCCTTTAGTTCTCAGAATTGCATGCAGACCGATGCTATGTCAATGTTGAAATAATGACAATTTTATACAGGAGCAGAAGCCAGAGAGTTATTTGCATCTTACCTTGTCTGCCTTCCATGACCGGCTGGCTGTCTATAGGAAAAGTAATTTGCCTCCCACTCATCTGAGTGCCTGATGAAAGTCCCATAAAACAGCCATGTATGATGCAGGATCGTTACATTACATAACCGGCCGAATATCAGCTACGTTATCATTTACAAAAGGCAAATCAATACAAGTGGCGCAATTTACGGCAACAGCCGTCTTTGCTTGATTTTTGATCATGGATATTATATATTTCATGAAGTCTGAATACCGACTGTGGAATTTTAATGACGTGATACGTGATTATCCTGCGTCATCTGGCACAGAGCATACATGCAGAAGATCCTGGTCGTCTGTCCCATTATTACGGCTTCAAAACATCTAAATGAATTTACAATTGTACTTGGTGCGAGGGGGGTGGGGGGGGGTACACAAAATTTAATGAGGGGTTGGAACGTTGGTTCGATTAGGTCCGTGACTATGTTCAGCAGTATAGCAGTAGGGTGTGTCACTGGGCTGCATGATCAGGCAGACTAAGCAAAGGCAAGAGTAGTCCTTCTGTTCAACATAAAACGTACGGAGGAATGGAGGAATTTATTTCCAGTCATTCTTAAACTCGGCACTTGACGGAGGTGAGTGATCAGCTACATGTCCCGCCAGCCTTACCCCCGTGCAAATGGTCCCGTGTACCCACTGAAGAGGAGACTGGGGGGGGGGGGGGCTCGGGACATTGCGGAGAAAAGAAAAACGGTTGCGCGGGTCAAAAAAAAAAAGGGGTTTTTTGGGCTGAAAAAGTGGTAGCCAGGAGAAATTG
>Ga0123354_10003802_pt1 | contig 21063 bp, 22 predicted proteins | sample TergutLab28metaG_2_FD_97872 | JGI IMG/M metagenome (GOLD analysis project Ga0123354, IMG submission 97872) | Labiotermes labralis P4 segment gut microbial communities from Petit-Saut dam, French Guiana - Lab288 P4 | ecosystem: Host-associated > Arthropoda: Insects > Digestive system > Gut ... | reverse complement strand
TTTTTTTTTTTTCTTTTGGAAAAAGGGGGCCACCCCCCTCTTCCAACACCCCCAAATCTTCCTGGGCTGACCAACCGGGAGAAAAAGTTCCCCCCCCCCCCCCCCCCCCCCAGCTAATGGGAGTCTCACTGGCCCCATGTGAGCATGGAATCTGCTTGGTTGCCCCTTGTGGTGCCTCTGAGCACAGACATTGCCCTTGGCTAGAGCCCCCCTTGGAATCCTTACTGGAATCCTCAGTTAAGGAGCATTCCATGAGTTCTGGTACGTTCTCAGTTTTACTAATACTGATCTCATAAGTGTGGGAGAAAATCCAGTACATAAAGCAGAGCCCCTATGCCTGGTAAGACTAATTACATCTGGGAGGTTGCCTGGTATCCCAGAGCACACCGTTCATGACAGACTCACCCACTGCCATTCATCCCATATCTACGGCACCCACACTGAGGGATTGGGATTGTTTTTCAAGGTGTACTCCTTTAGATCCGCTGTATTCTGCGCAAACAGGGTCACCTCTCATACGATGTGGCTTTTCACCATGCACAGATGCTCTTCACATCTACCATCACTGGAGAATAGGCAGCAGCCTGCCTTAGGCCGATGCTATCACCCTGCGGCACACGCCAACACTGGCATGACCCAGCCAACTCCCCTTGACCCTTACAGATAGTGTGCCTGGCATTAAATATATTGAGACAGGACAGGGCAGTGATACAGTTTCTCAGCAGTGAACATTGTCAGCCTACCAAAATTTATGATCAGACATATGCTGTATTTGGTGCTTCATGTGTACTGAGACTGGTGGTGGATTGGCTGCGTATGTTCTGAATGAGCAGGCAACAAATGATGGACATAACAAAACTGGTACAGGCTGACACTGTTGCTGATCTGGAGAATGCTGTTTGCAAAGACAGACATCAGACCATTTATTCCCTGTCAGTGAAACTGAGTGTGAACATCTACATTGTACATGTATTTGCACTGAATTTGGTATATGACAAGGTTTTTCCCAGTGGGTCCCATGTCTGCAGACACACATGCAAGGAGCATTGCCTGTCAGTATTCCTGGAACATTAGCAGTGGTACTGTACTGAGGGTGATTGCTTTCTGCAGTGGATCATGGTGGACAATTAGGTGTGACAACACCATTTTGAAGTAACAGGAAAACCAGCACACATGCATTTAGACACATTGCTTCATCTCAGCAGGCACACACAGGCATCCGCTAGTAAAGTGATATTCATTGTGCTATTTGACAGCTACAGACCCGTGCTCTTGGACTTCAAATAACATAATGACACAGTCAGTGTAAACTGATACTGCTAATTTTAAGGTGTGACAGCCCCTTGTGATTGAGTAAAATACATAAATGTGGCAGTAGATTGACAAACACAAATATTTTTAGACAGCATTTTCAGTGTGTAAAATGTGATTCACGGTTTGGCTTTTATTTAAAGCCATCATAACGCAAAGGTATCAAATTTGTAAAAGAGGAAGTACATTAGTAATTATTATGAAGAAAATTTAAAGTATGGATTGAGATCTCAGTCATACAGTTCTCCAGCATGTTAGTTTTTCAGCCAAATGAAGTTAAAATTAAATATATTAAAATTAATGTACTAAAGTCATGTGGTGTCTGATGTAGTACCTGTTGTATAAAAGTGAGTTTTTAGGCCAGTAACTCCTTCTTCTTGACAGGTCTGGCTACCATATTCTAATTAATTATAATTTGCACAGCCAATTTTTTAAATTTTTTTCAGGCATTCTAAGTGCACTGCTCTGTTTAAATTATGAAAGTTTTAGGAAGTGTGTTAGTTAATATGAATAACTGAAATTAATTATCTGAATTGAAAACATAGAAAATAGCTAATTACATATTGCTTTATCAGAAGCATGAGCATGTTCCTGGTTCTATGAAGAAGCAGCTGTCTGCTGCTTGTCTCTCTTAGAATATTGGGAAATTTCATATTCATAAAGAAAGGAAGGAAAACAATCAGTTGACTGATAAGCGCACTGTCTTTCCTTGTGCATTCTTTGACATTCTTACAGGGAATCAACCTATCTAGACCACAGCGACAACCCTAGGCCTGTACCTCCCAATATCCCAATAACACAATAACAACCAACTGCAGATAGCCATTCCTTCACTGAACAAGACCAGTGCTCAAACTTCAGACAAACACACACATTTATTAGCTCTTCCCTATGTCTTCAATTCAGTTAATTAATTCCAGTTACTCATGTTATCCAATCCCCCTCAAAGCACCTAGTAGCCCGATTGGAATGCCAAAATAAAATTCAGATATGGCTTTATTAATACAAGATTGACAAGATCTCGATCTCCTCATACACTTTCAAAATTAATATAAACTGTACTTCTGTAATTTGTGTGTGTGTGTGTTTAAATATACACATCTGTATAATGGTTCTGGTTTGTATATTTATAGCTGTTCTTAAGGAGGCTTCTGCATTACTTCTCATTGATTAGAATGTGGTAACTAAACCTGGCAAGAAAAAAGGAGTTATTGGCCTGGAAACACCCCATTATACTGTAGGTGCTACAGTACAAAAATATCACAAGACTGTAATATATTATTTTGAATATTTTTAATTTGAACTTAGTTTGGCCAAAAAACTAAACTATATGATTGATATCTCTGTCTGTGTGTTAAATAATAATGTTACTTCATTATAACTAGTAATGTTTTTCCTCTTGTATACTCTCAATACCTTTTCCTGATGTTGGCTGTAAATAGAAGTTAAAACATGCAGCAGATTGAGAATTAAAAGTATTGTCTAAACACAGTTGTGATTGTCGGTCTGTTGACTTATTTAAAATATGTCAGATAGTTCATAGCAAGATCAAAAATAAGTGCCTGGGTAAACACACTGATGGCATCATCCTACTGCACCACAATGCCCACTCCACGTAGCCCAAAGATTGCAGGACCAACTGAATGCCACACAGTGGGAGCTGTTCAAAAATCCCACATACAGCCTGGCCTTATTTCTGTGCGATTTTCATATCTTTGGATGCTTAAAAAAGCCCTCAAAGACCATACATTCACATCAGATGACAAAGTGCAGGAGGGATGTGGAATGGTGGTATAGCAAGCAGCCCAAGGAATTCTTTGTTGACAGTGTGTGCTTGATTTGTGCATCAGTGGGATTCCTATCTAAATGCGTGTGGTGATTTTTTATAACTGTTGCAGTACCTGCACCTGAGAGCATCATCAAGTGGTTGTAAGTTATACATGGCTCATAATTGGGAAGGATGTAGGAGAACAGCTGTGGTTTTATTGTAGGGTCCACACTCCACTTCAGTCTCTTGTATGAAAGCTGTTCCTGTGCGACTTAGAAATTTAGAAACCAGCTGGCATAATTGTCATTAGTTATTTCACTAGATTATTAAACAAAGCTCTTATGTTCTTGAAATGGAAAGGGTACAATATGCAATATAAAGCAGATTCCACTTCCAATATTTAAGGTGGGGTGGTTTGTTTAATTTTTGTTTGCATCCGTTACTGTGCCAACAGCTGTTAATATATACTGCAGCTGAGGTAACTGTGTTTTTTGACAAAGAATTAGAATTCTTCACAGTAATGAAACGTCTATTATAACATCAAAACGAAGGGAATCCCAGTGAAGATATACATATGTAATGACCATCAATCTACAAAATATCATACAATGTTCTCAGCCTACCATGTTTCAGCTACTTAGGTTATCTTCTGGGGGCATTTAATTGAGCATAAGCTGTTCAGGTTTTATGTTAATATCCTGTGTTTCACACTTTTTTTTTGCACGCATTGTAACATAGACAAATATAAAATACACTTCATGGTGTGTTATTCCTGCAGGAATTCTAAAACCAAATTTGAATCAGTTTGTATTACACATCATCATTCAAGGATTGCAAAAGAATAGGCCACTGAGATAGTGTAAAGTTCCTATGGATTTTGCATAAGTCTTTTACATCTATTGGTACATTAATAGTTCTGCAAACCATTATATATGTAGCCTGTATGCAGTATGTAGATCCTTCATGTTTTCCTGTTTTTATAATGTTAAGGGTTACATTCTGAATTCCAGTGATGACACATTATTCAACACATGGTGGTTAGCCAGTTTCTGTACAGAAGTGGTATGTTTAAATAGTCTGTGTGACATGTCCAGAATCTACAGAGGGATCAAGTATAATGTCATTGCAGTGTCGCCATGCTCTGGTCCAGATGAAATTCCATGCATGGACCAAGAGACACATTGTTTCAACAATGTGACTCAGCGTTGTAATGGAGAAAGGGACTGCATGTCAGGTTTAGATGAGTTGGACTGTAACAAATGCCCTGGTGAATATGCATGCCATTCAGGTGAAGGATGCTATAAACATCATCAACTTTGTGATAACAAAGTAGACTGCAGTGATTACTCCGATGAAATGACATGTGGTAAGTTACTAATTTGTGACTAAGTATGTGTGTGTGTGTTTTGTTAAGTTACATGTACAGCTTTTCACGTTTGGTCAGAACTTCCTCTGTCTAAATGTAAGTAGAGATTTACATTATGGCTGAGAGTCAAGCATTTGTTCTTGTGGTTCATATCATAATTGGTAATGGAGGCTTACTCTATTCAAGAATCAATAGAGAACAGTTCAGGCAACACATGAAAGAAAAACTGATGGAAGTATCTGTATTTTTAATATGTGTGAAGAAATGTTCAGCTTAACAAATACTGGCTAGGCTGCAAGGGTAATCTAGCATTCAGTCCACTGTGAATGTGCTAATGAAAATTGTGTTATGATAGCTTAGTTTTTTATTCTAAACCTTTTTCCTATACAGAACTATAGACCCACTTATGTTGAAATAGGGCTGTAGCTTTCTTGTTGTTAAGGAAATTTTGTTGCAATCTATACATCTTTGCATTGTGAACATTAGTTTCAGTCTTCTTCTGTGTGTGTACGTTCTGTACAAAAGAAGCTGTTTTACAACATTCTTTAATACCTACAACCCACACCTCTGAAGGAATGAAAAAAGTAGGGTCAGAATTAGAAAAATTGGTGTCTGGAGATGGACGTCATGTTCACTACAGCCAGAAATACTTTTTCAGGAATTAGTATGTTACTAGGTTGTTTGTTTACTATGGTTCATCAACCAGATTTTGGGTCATGGCCTCCCCGTATAAGACTTCATGATCACACTCATTGGACATGCCACAGAGACAAACATCCATGCCCTGGCAGGATTTGAACCCACAATCCCAGCCATTGAGCGGCCGCAGACCCATGCCTTATACCACATGACCACTGGAATCAGCATGTTAATAGTTACCTTAATAAAATCAAGTAATGGTGTGAAGTGTTAAACAATAGTATGAATGGATGAAGCCAGTCAACACCTTCACCCACTTCATTAAGTTTCACTTTAATACTACTATTTCCATAGTATTCAGATATAATTTTTGTGCATTATTACAGAGAAGAACTGTGATGGTAAAATTGCCTGTGCCAATGGTGATGGTTGTTACATACCTTCTGAACATTGCAACTCAGTACAGAATTGTGGAGACAACTCAGATGAAGCAGACTGTGGTGACACCATTGATGAACAAAGTTGTGTGAAGGTAAAAATACCAGATTTATGGTTCCTGAATGCTGTGAAATCCCCTATCTTGCTCTCTGTCTCTCACTCACTCACACACACACATTATCTTGAGTTGCAGAGTGATAGAATGTAATTCTTGATCTTGAAAATTTAACCCTAAATGAAGAAAGTTTTCTCTGGGCCACAGTATATTTAATTTTGAAATATAGAAGAGTCATATGGTAGATGGAGCAAAATGCATTGGAAACATGAAAATCTAACCCTCAGTCATGAAGCCCCATTACCTGTACAATTGATAAGTGTATTTTCTATAATGTTGCCTTACATTTACAGAGCAATGAGTTATACTGTACTCAGAATAACCATAAACTAGGTATAAACACAGGTAATGAGTGAAGTACTGTTCAGTATTAGAAGCAATAACTTTTTTCTATTCTGTTTGTGTCAAGTGCATTTGTTTACTGAGGTGAAGTTTGTTGCATATGATAGTATGTGTGCAGTATTTTTTCTTGTGCCTTATTTAATCTGGAATAATTGTGACTGCTTTGTAAGTACAATGAAGAAGTGTGTATGTAAAGAAATGAGATTCATGTTGAAATTATAGCTAGTATGCAATAAACAGTTATCAAAATACTCTTTGCATGAAGCATATTGTGAGACTTTGAGCGATTGGCCACTAGAGTTACTTTGAGGATCCAGGGCTTCTGGGTTGTGATGTTTTGTGATCCCTGATGTCCTGAATGAATGTTAGTGCAGTGATCTTCAGGGGTTAAGCAGTCTGGGAAAATTGGACTGCTCTGCTCTTGAAAATTGAATGCTATATTCCTTTGTAGTGTTGGGAACCACTCACCCAACACAATATCACATCCCAGAAGATGTGAATCCTCACTAACACTGCTGTGAGAATCTCAAATCCTGCATGGATTGAAGTTGTTTGTACTGGAGCCCTGATTTAAGTAACTGTTGTTTTTAGTATTCTGTATGATTCTTGAGAATATTATTATTAAACTTCCATGTGTTGGTCTGTCTTATTACATATCTGCATATGATGTCATACTGCAATTTTAAATAAGTTTGCAACATTCATTCTGACAAATGGCAACTTCTTCATCATGTAAAATATGCTTGGTTCAAAGAAATTTTTCAGGGTTTAGTAATAATTGTACTGTCTTGATAATCTTTCAGAACACTGAGTTTTCTGTTGCTTGATAAAATTGAAGACTGTAACAGTATGGTGGATTGTGATGAATTAAAGTAAAATTATTGTAAATAATGGTATGTAACATGGTAGATTACATAACATGCTAGCATCAAAATGTTCCACAGATCTTCCATTGCAGTTTATTTTTCTTTTTTTTGCTTCACAGCTCTCTGTCATTACAGCAGCCATCATAGGTTCACTGATCTGTGGCTTACTACTGGTCATTGCGGTTGGTTGCATGTGTCGTCTTTACGGCCTTCGTCTTGCTGTGTCTAATAATTACAGTATCCATCATGAAGACATCAGTCACATTTCCAGTGGACTGAGGTCAGTCCCTCATCAAGATGATTTCTTTCACCGTGAACCACCACCTGCTTATACAGTTGCAGTAAGCGAGTGCCAGCAACTACAGCGCATTGCTCCACCAAGTAGTTGTCGAACATTTACCCTTGCAACGTCGGAGCATTATTCGCCAAACATACGCCATCATCATAGTAGTAGACGATCCTCTCAGAGGTATTCAAGTGGGCGGAGAAGATCACAGAGAAATTCTGTCAGTAGTGGTACCTCTCCTATTGCAGCTGACCCTGTATTGCCAGGAACAACTCCCTCTTGGCACAGAACATCACATTATTCAGACTTTCCTCCATTGCCTATTTCATGTCACACTCCATCCATTCCCATTTCAGCTACCCTGGAAACATCATTAGCTTCACAGCAGCGAGAATCCATTATTGTTTCTGATCATGTAACAAATGAAAACAAGTCTACAAACTCAAACCACAATGCTCTATCTACCAGTACAGCACTTAGTATGATATCCAGAGAACAGGGAGTTCTTCCTGCTCGTGTTGAATTGTATGACACATGCCTTGTTGACCTTCAACAAGAACTACAAGCTGGCGATGAAGGAAATTATTCTCCTCTTTTTTCATCTACTTCCACCTTGACATCTGGATCTCCAAGCAGAGAAAGTGTCACATCATCAACAAGTCTACTGTCATACCTCTCAAGCAATGAAGACACCCAGTTGCTTGTAGTGCCACCACAGTAGCATAAAACTGCTTAAATTGAGCTAATAATGGATTATTCCAGAACAGCATTAAAAAGCTTGTATTACTGTTACTAAAGTATTTGAGTGTGACTTCAAGAAATAACACTGAAAACACGCCCTTCCTAAATGCCCTCCTGTTTCTTGCTCCTTTATGTTCATTATTACTGGTTTTATTGTTTTTTGCCACAAATATAATATTTTGTGTTTATTGTTTCGGTAGATATGACATATAAGCTAATAATGCAACACATAATACTGTGAAAATAATTACACCATAGAGTACCAGAATGTTCCTTTCTGAATAAGATTTTATAAGCTTTTAATGTGTACTGATTTCATAATTCATTTCAAGCACATGGTTGTTTACTGTAAATACTAGATGTATATCAATGAGGATGTCTTGTTGATCTGAATATAGAATACTCTTTTATGCTGCAAAGATGGCTTTTATTAACCTGGATATATGTGTTATTTCTGTAAGCAATCAGAATGAAATATATCATTTCATTTTCTCAGTAACAGCACATTACTCCTACAGAAGATAAAAGTGTCTGACGCAAAATATTTGCTGCATTTAGTTAAGTTTAGAATACTTTTCTTTTTTGGCAAATAATTCATTACACACTCGTGCACACACACATATCTATATATATGTATATTTCATAGACATGCTTCTTTCATCTTAGTTTCTTAGAAAAGTAAAAAGAAGTACAAAGTGAAAATTGAGAGAAAGCGTACAGCATATCTTTCCGATTAATAGGGAGGTTTTAAATAATTAATGGGGCCACAAGTTAGGTGGATGTCACTCATAAAGGTACCACCTGATGTAAAATAATTATGTTTGGTTATAACTTAACAAATTAAATAATAATACAAAAGAATGCTATTTTTCAAGGGCCCTAGGCTGGTAGGCCATTAAAAAACTGTTCTGTAGCGGCAGTTGAATGTCTGCCCTTAGAGCTCATAGACCCGTCGTGTTTATCAGCTGCACAGTTAACGTTTACTGCCTGTGCATTTTTTTTAGTGTCGTTACCATTAAGGCCTTCATTCCCTCCCATAAAAAAGAGGTTAAAATATGGATGCCAGCCTTGCTGACATCATCATCATCATCATCATCAAGCTAATGTGGAGTTGGGCCACTTCAGCCCTACTGTGAGATACAGAATCCCTTATTTCTTGAGGCACTGCTACACCCAAATTGTGTGTGTGTATATATATATTTATTTACTTATTCAAATGATTCCCATAGGAGTGGAAGAATTGACATCCCTGTTCCCAGATGGTAAAGTTCAAATGTAATCACTCTTTAGCACTGCAATTTGTCTTTGCCATCAATTGCAGTAACACAGAAGTCAGCTCTTACCTATCCACACACCACTGTCCCAGGTTGAGGTGAAGAGCTGTATACTTACAGTTTCAAAGATACCAAAGCAATTTACAAGTGAAGGTGGAAACACACAGTATGCAAGTTGCACTTATCTTGTCTGACTTCATACTGATACTGATGGTGATGATGATGATAATGATACAAAGACACCTTCAGTCACAACTAAGGATGTTTATATGTGTGTGTATATATATATATATATTTGGGTAGTGTTTGTACAACATGTTTCAGCTGAAGTGGGTGATTGTCAGGTAGTACGTTCAGTATATTAACACAGTACTGCAGTACATGTTGTCTGAATTTAAATGAGATCGCGTAATAAGCATCGTTAGTTGTGATTGACAGTGTACTTTTCTCTGTTGTTGTTTTGTTATTGAAATTATCATCATCATTAGCATTATAGTTGTTACTGTCGTTGACTTAATAACACTTCTCAGTATCTATCTACTGGGAAACCTTCACTTATCCCAAATTTTTGGTGGGATTAGGTTGTCAGGGGAAGGAAATTCATCCTGTCCCCTAAGAGACATGTCCTAGGAATCTGCATACTTTGTGACACATTTGTACTAGTACTGCTTTTTTCCCTACTCCTAAGATGTTTTTGGTTAAACCTATATTCTCTAGTATTTAGTTAGTTTTTGGTAACCACTCCTGCTGCTGAGATGACTAAGGCATGTATAAATACACTGTTATGCTTCCAGATATTTGTGATTTCCAGGGCCAGATTGTCATATTTCATAAATTTCTCTGTCTCAGTACTGAAAAGGTTATGGGTCAAGGGAAGTGCAATATCTGTTACTAGTTCTTTTTTGTACTTCCTATTGATGAACACTGTATTGGGTCTGTTAAAGTCCACCGTTGTATCACTTATGACAGATGTCCCATTATTATCATCATCATCATCATCCTTGTTATCACCTGTATGCAGGGCATTTACATTTATATACTTGAAGCAAACCTGGTTTCTAGAGTATATAGTGTTGCAGCTGTTCTGTATTTACAATTTGTGCTGCTTACTTATTTGCTGACAACATGGAGCAGAGTCTTTCTTGAAAAGCTAGCCAGTTTCCATCTAGTCAAGAAATTGGGGAATTTTATGGAACCCAATGTTCATTACCGTATTCACAAATGCCCACCGCCTGTCCCTATCCTGAGCCAGCTCGATCCAGCCAAAACCTCCACATCCCGCTTCCTGAAGGTCCATCTTAATATTACCCTCCCATCTATGCCTGGGTCTCCCAAGTTCTCTTTTCCCCCAGGTTTCCCCACCAAAACCCTGTATACGCATCTCCTCTTCCCCATATGCATTATGTGCCTTGCCCATCTCATTCTTCTCAATTCTTATCACCCAAACAATATTGGGTGTGAAACACAGATTATTAAGCTCCTCAATATGTAGTTTTCTCCACTCTCCTATTACCTTGTCCCTCTTAGGCCCAAATATTCTCCACAACACCCTATTCTCAAATACCCTAAGCCTATGTTTCTCCACAATATTAGCAACCAAGTTTCACACCCATACAAAACCACAGGCAAAATTATAGTTCTGTACATTTTAATCTTTAAATTTTTGGATAGCAACCTGGAAGACAAAAGATTCTGCACCGAATGATAGCAAGCATTCCCTGATTTGTGTTCTTAATTGCTTCCTAAATAGAATTTTTATGTAAGGTTGTTCCCAAATATTTGAACTCTTCCACCCTTTCAAAGGTCTTAATATCAGTCTTCATACTGTGACTTCGTCCTGCATTCAGATCATGATAAATAACCATGTACTTAAAACTATCACCATTTACTTCTAGTCCAATCTCCTTACCAGCAACTACTAAAGCTTCTGCATTTTTTCTTATTGTATGTACACTTCCTCCCATAATATTAACACCATCAGCATAATCCAGAAGCTGATGTGTACCATTTAATTTCATTCCATCCTGGTTTACCTGAGCCCTCCTAATGGCATACCCTATAGCACAATTTGTGTTACATTTAATGCTGCTTTGCCTGTGAAATGTTTTGTACTTTTACATTAACACTTTTCATAGTTTGTGTCCAGTGGCCAGTGTGGCTGCTTTTGTAGTTTCTTAAGTTTGTGCTTTCCTGCTATGTTGCTCAGTTATTGTCTGAGTGATTTTGAAATGGTTCCAGTCACCCCTCTAATTACTGATATCACTTTTGCTTTCACATTCCACGTGTTGAATTTCTTTTAGTTGGTCTTTATAGTTTAAAATCTTGTCAGCTTCTTTGTTGATAACATTTCTGTCTCCATGAATTGCTTCATCTATTAACATGCATGTTCATTTTTTATCATCTCAGATTATGATGTTCAGTTTATTGTTTGGGTTGTCGATTCGCACTTGTGGTTCCGTAATTTGGTAACCTTACCTTCATGGCTTGTTTCGACTGATTTTGGTACATGGGCACACCAGTGTTCGCTGTCTAATGTTACCCCTTTTTCCTTGCATATGTTAAACTGTAGTTGAGCACACACTCTATCATGTCTCTTTATGTATTGTTCTCTTGCCAATATTGGGCATGCATTATGATGTGTTCCACTGTCTCATCAGAATCTCCATTAGTAGTAGTAGTAGTAGTAAGCTTCACTTATATTGAGTTCAGTTTGTAATGCTCTATTGTAGAATCAAGTTTGAATCCTGTTCTCTCTAATGAAAAAAATGTCTTGTAATTTTTTCATAATTTTAAATACATCTGTTTTAAAGTTTACATGGCGATTGGTACATTCTAAATCACTGGCAACCTTTAATTACATTTAATTAGACCATGATGAAATATTTCATGCATCTGCATTGCTGCTGCTGTTATTGTTAGCTCTTCCAGAGCACAATAGCAAAAGTGTGTTTGGTGTAATGACCTAGTAAAACTTAACTATTCTGCATAACTTTCATATTTCCTGCAAATTTTTGAGCCCAAAAAGTGAAATGCAAGAAATTCATTGAAAACATTTTGTGTTACTTTGGTGTTAAACAGAAATATGTGGACAGAACTGCTGATATGAAATTATGCCATAACTTGTAACAATTTCAGTTTTGCTGCATGTGATTGCAAATTGTTAATTTCGGTACAAAGAACTGTAAATATTTTGAATTAAGCTAAGGAACTCGGTTGAGAATAAACACCAGAAGAGATTGAAATTTTTTGTAAGTTTAAAATACACAATACCAGGAACTAGTAATATAAGTTTAGAGAGTCCATAGATCATTTTCCCACATTTGAGAATTTTTTTTTAGTAACTACATACTCCAGTACAATAAGTGTACACAAGTGTACATACAACACATTCCAAAAGAAATTCCCTCTCACAGATTCCTAATGAACATTCAGCTGTAGTTTTATATGCAACCTTAGAAGTTATTTCTCTGTCCAGATTTTCCCCCTTCCACTTAATTTACATTACACTGTCATTACTATTAAATTTCACTGGCTGTCTGTATCATGTTATAATTTACAAGACCCCTAACAATGTGTGAAACAGTGACATGGAGGGATAAATGGACATTGCTGAATGGTTGGATAACTGACATGATGGTAATCATTGAGCTGCTTCGGTGATGATTGAGGAGACTGTACCATTGGAGGACCTTTGTAATCCACTTGAAGAGAATGATGAGGCAAGTGATGGCAATGGATGAGAAGGGGATTTAATTGGTCAAAAGATCAGCGCTACTGTGTCCTGAAAGTATGGCCATCAGAGTTACTGACAAATTGTTGCCATAAATATTCGGTGGTGTTGCTGGCCTGATTTATTTAAAAATTTTCTGTCTTCAGTTGATTCTCAACCCACGACTTCTCATGCAGGAGTTAATAACAAGCCGACTTTTTTTTTCTGTATCTTGTCTTAACAGTTGTTTTCAGGTTATTTCAAACCTTCTGTTTTTCCTAGAGTATTTTGCAAAATGTTGTCACTTGGCAAATTTGTTTCATCACCACCACCTTGTGTTTTAATTTGGCCAGGCTCTTCATGCAGTTTTAATTCATCAGTTGATACATCATAATAGCACTCCAGGAACTCATCATCTATTTCCTCCACATTATTAAAACTATCCTGCAATTAGAAAGGCAATACTCTGAATGTTTGTCTCATTACCAAAGGCAGCTCATATGCGATTACGTTCAAAAGGTGTGACAATAATTCTTACCACACACCATGCCTACATAATACTGGCACATTTCTGCATAATTCTGTGATGCAAGTTCCATCTGTTATAGCTACATTGCTGCCAACATTCTTTATCCTTTAGTTGCTAATTACACAATGTAAAGCTATGACACCTTGATCTGTCAGCCATGGTAATGAGGTTGCATTAGGTGGGGGTAAACACAGCCATTGTTTTCAGGGAGATCTGTTCAGTGGTCTTAATAATGTGGGCATTTATCAGTAACTGGGAGAACCTTGGAAACCCACATTTCTTTTTGCGATACAATCCTCAATCTCTCCAATGTTTCCATTACATTTTTTGCACTATAATAGCAACTGCACACTTAGGTTTCATTTTTCCTCAGTAATATGAATATACCTGTGTACAGCATGGGTTTCCAACCACAGCCGTGGCCACAATTGTAAATTATGTATGTACTATAAGAATTACACAAAAATTTGGGCAGTTAGTTATGCCACTTATTTTTATTTTTCCATGAGCAGTCCATGAACCAGCCCACAGTAGCGGGTGTGGTCAGTTGCCATAAAAGGTTGGAAACCCATATCTAGAGTTTCTTGGATTCCTGCGGCACAGTGTCACACTTTTTTTATTTCCTTCATAACACTGAATCAAACCAAGTTTGTTCAAGACTTACTGATATCCACGCTCTCTTTGCTCATTCTTTCTTACCATTTGCCAGATGGTTAAGTTTTCCATTCATTATTTTGGAATTATTTTAAGGGCTAATAAGGGAATAAAACACAGAACTGCACAAGAATATTAGCAGGCAAAGACACTAGAACAATAAGGACATATTGTACTGGTTGCCTTATCCTCTCACATCCTTCCACCACCAACATAATACTACTTTCCTCTTTACTGCCTCTCTCTCAATTCCAGCACACCATCTGCATTGTGGGCATTAATAAATTAAATGTAACTGAATTAGTTGAGCACATTAAACTGAAATTACATTTTTTTAACACTCCAATGAGGACATGTACTTTGGAATGCACAGAATTTGTGGTACATTGCATTATGACTACTGCCATTAGCACTCTTTGAATACGTATGAATAGTTGTCATGCTATTTTTAATGTCTTTTGCCAAAATAGGTGAATTTAAGTAGGTTGCATCTCTTTGCAAAAACCTTATGTGGCATTTTCTGCAAAAGTTTCAAATGCCCTGTATGTATTCCCTTACTGACTCAGAACATATGTATTTCATACAATTTTCCATGCAAAATGAAGCCCTACATTCAAAGCAATATGATGCATTCTTCTGTATTAAACCTAGATGAATTTTCAGGTGTTTTGTACACATATGTGTGAGTAAAACAGAATTTCATGTTTTGTACACAACTGTATTCTGCAAATAGAGATATGAGGTCTTGCAAAGGAGGATGTTTACTGATACAAGAATAGGAGGTATTAGTATACAGTATTCGAAAACAGTATATTTGTAGATATTGTACATGAGGCTGTCAAATACAAAAATTATTAACTATGTTAAGGATAAATAAATTTGTTTTTTATTTAAACAATGGTATTCATTAAGGAACTGACAAACCTCACTGTTACATCCTATGAATTTAATGAAATGTGCTTTCATACTTATACCAGCATGTATCTCAGTCTGACATACAGTAGAATATTTGTCTTTGATATTTCTACAATAACCTTCGCTGAGCCTAAAATGCTTGTTGTACTTAACACTCCATCACAATTCATGAGATACTATAAGTAACATGTACAGGCACATCTTTACATAAATACAGAGAGTATAATTGAAGATAATTGCAATAATATACAAGTTGTAGGCTATAAATTCTTGAATTATTTTGCAGTTTTTAAATTAACTGGTGCTTTCATCTCAGATTTAAAATACTTCTGTTGCAAGCCAATTCTGTATTTTCTTATATTAACTCAAACTTTGGGACGGTCATAATCTGGCTGCCTGTCCAGTGTTATTTGAATGGAAAACACTCAGACACACAGATGTGCTATGTTCCTCATAGCTGTGATTCTAGCCACCATTAACAGTTCTATCAACTGACTGTTTTATGAAAGGAAATAGATATTCTTATCACTGAAATGTTAATAAATCAACATGTTATAAGACATTTTCACGTGAGGGACAGGACTACCTGAAAGGTTAAGTAAATTGAAGATGAGCTTATGCTTCCTGTTGGGTGAATGAATTTTTGTTATATATTGGCTAGAGTTTCTTAGCTCATGGCATGTTCTCTTCTAATAAACTTGAAAGAAGAGCATGTAATATGTCACTGCATTTATGATATGTGTTATGGATTAAATATTAATTTTTCCATGGTTAATTTAGTTTTATTTTTGCATGTGTATTATTAAAGTTTTAACACCACTCTTAAGTCCTTATCAGAGACTGGCGATACGGCCCCTTTCTCGTCTTAGTTTATTGTCTAGTTCTGCCAACTGGTGAAGAAATCCGTCATTCGGGCGAATATCACGATGAAGTCGGACTCTTCTCACTGCTTCAGTAGCAGTAAAACCTTCTTTGATCATCAGGTATGATAACACACAGGTACTAGATCTAGACATTCCCATTACACAGTGCACTAACACTTTGCCTGGAACACAGAACCACTATGTCACTCTTAACTTCCCTCAAGATATCCACATGTATTAGAATTTCTTCACAATGTTTTAATTAGTAATAGATTCAGGAGTGCAATAACAGACATCAGAGGACTAAGGGGACCAGACATGTGATCAGATCACAACTTATTGAAGATAAATTTTAAAGTGAAAATAAGGGTAAAAACTGAAAATAAATATAATGAGAAAAGAAAAATGGTGCATATTTTTCAAAATCCAAAGTGGAAACAAGAATATGCTATAGAGATTAATAATAGGTTTGAAATACTGGAAAATTTGGACAATGAAGATAGTATGACAATAGTATTAATGATAAATGGGAGAACGTTAAAACAATAATTAAGGAAACAACAGCAGCTTACAGAAAAGGATGAAGGTATAGAAACATTTAAAAATAAATTGTGTGATGAATGCAAATTTGCAATCGAACAAATGAAGAAAGCAAGAGAAAAGTGGTTGACATAAGGAAGAAGGGAGAAGAAGAGCAGGAGTATCACCATAAAAGAAAAGAAGCTCACAAAATAATTAGGAAGAAGAAAAAGGTATACATGAAAAACGTAATAGACTCAACAGAAGAGTATCAAAAGTATAACAACACAAGGAAGATGTATCAAACAGTAAACCAATTTAAGAAAGGATATCAACATAAATTTAGCATAATTAGGAACAAAAATGGAATACAAAGGAGAAAGCAGAACTATGGAAGGAAAACTCTGACAAATTACTGAACACACAAGAAACATGGGAATTAATCAAAAAAGGAAATAAGGAAATTAGTGAAGTTGAAGTTGGTGTAGAAGAACTTACTACTATTAGAAGATGTAAAAAAGGCAATAAGAAACTTAAAAAAACAACAGGGTGGCTGGAACTGATGGAATACATCCAGAATTAATAAAATATGGAGGAGATAAACTACTGAATAGAATTTAGGAACTACTAGTAGTAAGACAAATTTGGGAGGTGAAAAGGATACCTGAAGAATGGAAAGAAACAATAATAGTTCCTATACACAAAAGAGGAGTGAGAGATAGGTGTAAGAATTACAGGGGAATATCACTAGGAAATGCAGCTTACAAAATTTTGTCATATATAATACTGGGAAAAATTAAACTATATATTGGAAAAATTATGGGGAACTATCAGAATGGATTTAGAGATCAGTAATTGACAACATATTTGCATTAAAAATAATAAATGAGAAAATTTGGGAGTATAATCAGAGTGTACAATATTTATTTATTCATTGATTTTCAAAAGGCATATGACTCTACACGAGGAGATACACTATGAAAATGTAAGGAAGAATTTAAAATTCCTACCAAATTAATAAATATGCGTAAAACATGTGTACAAAAGACAAGAAGTGTGGTCAGAATAGAACAATGTCATCCTTTAATTTGGCATTACAGAAAGTGATACAAAGTATAAAAATGGTTCCTAGTGGTATAAAGATTGGTAAAGAACAACTGAATGTATTAGCATATGCAGATGACATTGTATTAATTGGAAAAAATTAAATAGAAATAAAAAACTGTATGTAAAAATGGAAAACATTGCCAGAAAGTTCAGACTACAGATAAACCAAAAAAGACAAAATATATGATAGTGGAAGGAAAAACAGTTTAAAGCAAATAAAATTAGGACATTTGAAAATAAAAAATTACGAATTTGAAAGAGATGAAAATTTTAAATATTTAGGAGTTATACTTATTGAAGATAACAATAACCAAATAGATTTGCAAGAACGAATAAAAAATGCTAACAAAACATACTTCATGCTACAAAAATTTTTTTTAAAATAAAAACATATCAAAGAAACTAAAATTAAGATTAAAGAACATAATAATAAACAAAACATTAACATATGCATCAGAAACCTGGAAACTAACAAAGAAAGATGGAAAGCAAATGAACATTTTTGAAAGGAAAGTGTACAGAAGAATTTTAGGCCCAGTATATGACAAAGAAAAAGAAAACTGGAGGATATTAACCAATAAAGAAATGTATGCAAGGGTTAAAAAACCTACTATAACAGAGACAATAAGGTTAAACAGATTACGTTGGTTTGGGCATGTACAGAGAATGGAAGAATATAGAATTCCCAAACGAATACTATATATGAATTTGGGAACAAAAAGATTGAGAGGTAGAAATAGATGGCAAGATGAAGTGAGAGAGGATGGAAGATAGTTGGTGGAGAAGGGTGGCAAGAAAAAGTACATAGCAGAGAAAACTGGAAACAGCTCCTGACAACAGCAAGGAATCATTGCATTTTGCACATGACAATGGAATGAATGAATGAATGAAGTTTACAACAATCAATATATCTTTAATTTTACTGGATGTAATGTACTTCTGGAGGTAAACTACTCCTCCAATTGATTCTCTGGGGGGGAGTGTTTCTAGGGGAAAAATCCAGCAGCAGGTGCTACAGCAAGGATTACAAAGAAAAGGAGGAGGAACAGCACAGCTACAAGATTGGAACGTGGAATGTAAGAACCTTGATTCTAGGGGACAAATTGAAAAATTTGAAAAAGGAAATGCAGAAGAACAAAGTGTCCATTCTAGGTGTCAGTGAAGTATGAGGTAAAGGACAAGGTGAAATAAGAGGCGAGTATACAGTGTATTATTCTGTAGGTGAACGGGCTGAAAAAGGTGTGGCAATACTGGTGTACAAAAGTACAGTGAGAAGTGTTGTTAAGAAGACTGTTTATAATGACAGAATCATTGCTATTAAATAACAGGCAAAGCTGATAAGTATTTTGATGATGCAAGTGTACACGCGAACATCAGAGCATGAAGATGATGGAAGTGGAAGAGCTGTATGACATAAATGAAGAAATTTTTTAAGAAGATGGAATGGGTGACACAAACACCATCATAATGGGGATTGGAATAGTGTTGTTGGAGATGAATCATATAGAAACATTGGTGGACCACATGGCATAGGAAGAAAAAATCACAGGGGTCAAATGCTTATTAACTTTTGTGAAAGAAATGGACTGTCACCAACACATGGTTCAGGAAGCCTAAGAGAAGACTGTATACATGGAAGGCACCAGGAGATCGGAGTCGACATCAGTTGGACTACATACTTGTGAAACATCGATTCCGAACCAGTGTGATGGATGTGCAAACACTGCCTGGGGCAGATATTGACTCTGACCACAATTTACTAGTTGCCAAGATCTGTACGATATTGAAAAAAAATATAATTTCCAAAAGAGAAGACCATAATGGGATTTGGAAAAATTATATGCTCAATGACAAGGAGTGCAGGATACTCTAGAAGAGAAACTCGGTGCAAATGGTTATGACAGCGGGAATGTCAAAGTGTAGTGGAACGATATAAAGTAATGTGTGAGTTAGATACTATCAGTGGTCTGGTTGGGAAAGTTGAGAAGAGAGCAAGAAAACCATGGATTACACAGGAAATGATCAGTAAAATGGATGAAAGAAGGAAAAGGAAGAATGTCAACATTGACAAAAGGAGGAAGAACTACAGGAGGCTGAAGAACGAATTGGAAAGAGCCACAGATAGAGCCAAAAAGGAATACTTTGAGATATTTAGAAGAAGGATTGAAAAGAAAATTGAGAATGTATTCAGAAATCAGTTTGGATTTAGAACAGGAAAAGGAACTAGGGGTCCAACTGTAATGCTGAGAATAATATCAGAACGAACCTTAGAGTTAGATGAGGAACTATGTGTTTGCTTCATAGACTGGCAGAAGGCATTTGACCGAGTCAACTGGACCAAATTAATGCAGATCCTAAAGGGAACTGGTATTGACCGGTGTGAAAGAAGACTGACTAGCAATGTGTACATGGCTCCGAGTGTTAAAGTACGACTGAACCCAGGGGAGACAAGAAGTGTGAAGATTGGAAGAGGAGTTAGACAAGGATGCTGTGTCACCAATTCCGTTCAACTTGTATGGCGAATGTCTTACAAGGAAGCTCTGGAAGGGTTTGGAGACTTCAAAATAGGAGAGAAAATCATTCACACTGTGAAATATGCAGATCACCTTGTGTTACTGGCTAAGGAAGAAAAGGTGCTACAGGATATCATTGATAAACTAATTGAAATTTTAAGATGCTATGGAATGGAAATGAATGTGGAAAAAACAAAAGTAATGAGAATTTCAAGACAACCTTTCCCAGTAAAATTATGATAGACCAAAAACAACTAGAGAATGTGGAATCTTTTAAATATTTGGGTAGCATTTTAACAAATGATGAAAGATGCACTTGTGAAATTAAATGCAGGATTGCTATGGTTAAAGCTGCATTCAACAAGAAGAGGGTTCTTTTACTAGCATACTGGACTTAGAATTGAGGAAGAAGCTAGTGAAGTGCTACATTTGGAGCATAGCTTTATATGGTCTGAAACTTGGAGGCTTCGGGCAGTAGATCAGAAACACCTAGAGAGTTTTGAAATGTGGTGCTGGAGAAGGATGGAAAAGATTAGATGGACCGACCACGTGAGAAATGAAGAAGTATTACTTAGAGTCAAGGAGCAGAGGAATATCCTACATGAAATAAGTAAACGGAAGGCTAACTGGATTGGTCACATTTTGCGTAGAAACTGCCTTCTACAACGGGTTATTGAAGGAAAGAATAAAGGGGGGATAGAAGTGACAGGAAGTCAAGGAAGAAGACAAAGGAAGCTACTGGATGACCTTAAGGAAAGGAGAAGATACTCTCATTTGAAGGAGGAAGCTCTAGATCGGACTGTGTGGAGAGCTCGCTTTGGAAGAGGCTTTGGACCTGTCGTAAGACGGACTACTAAATGAATGAATGTAATGTACTGCAAAGCTCCTGGCAACAAATTGTTTACACAACAGGTAAATGCCCTGCAGTTTTAACATGTAATAGCCTGGTGTCCCCCGTTGTACAGTTGGAATGCAAAACATATTTTATATACGAGGTCTGTTAGAAAAGTATCCGACCTTTGGCCGGGAAAAAGAAACTGGCTTACTTGGAGCGTTGGACACCTAATCACCCTCAAAGTAGTTCCCTTGGGACTCCACACACTTCTCC
>Ga0123354_10003800_pt1 | contig 21066 bp, 20 predicted proteins | sample TergutLab28metaG_2_FD_97872 | JGI IMG/M metagenome (GOLD analysis project Ga0123354, IMG submission 97872) | Labiotermes labralis P4 segment gut microbial communities from Petit-Saut dam, French Guiana - Lab288 P4 | ecosystem: Host-associated > Arthropoda: Insects > Digestive system > Gut ... | reverse complement strand
ACTGTAATCCTAACAGTTTGTAATGTTAACAACGATATGATTTAATAGTTATATATAAGTGCTTTTCTGACTATTTCTATATCCATATTGGTTTATAACCATGTAATGTACTTCTGGAAAGTTAAATGAATTGAAATTGAAACTATAAAGAAAAACACAGAAGATTTAGTAGTTGCTAGTAAGGAGACTGGACTAAAAGTGAATGTTAATAAAATGAAGTAAGTGGTCATGTCTCAAAATCAGAATGCAGGATGAAGCCACAGTATAAAGATTGTTAATAGTTCCTTTGGAAGGGTGGAACAACCCTAATGAATCAAAATTCAATTCACGAAGAAATTAAGAGCAGACTGAAGTCAGAGAATGCTTGCTATCATTTGATACACAATCTTTTGTCTTCCAGTTTGCTATCTAAAAATATGAAGATTAAGACACACAACTAAAATTTTGCCTGCTATGGGTGTGAAACTTGGTCACTCACACTGAGAGGAATGTAGGCTGAGGGTGTTTGAGAATAGGGCACTGAGGAGAACATTTGGGCCTAAGAGGGATGAGGTAACAGGAGAGTAGAGAAAACTACATAATGAAGAGCTTAATGATCTGTACTGCTCACCGCATATTATTTGTGTGACCAAATCAAGAAGAATGAGATGGGTGGGGCATGTAGCCCATATGGGGGAGGGGAGAGGTGCACATGGGGTTGTGGTGGGAAAACCTGAGGGTAAGAGACCACTTGGAAGATCCAGGTGCAGATGGGAGGATAATACTAAAATGGATTGCAGGAAGTGGGATGGGGGAGCATAGCCTGGATTGATGTGGTTCAGGATAGGGACAAGTGGCAGGCTCTTGTAATTGCAGTAATGAACCTTCTGGTTCCATAAAATTGGGGGAATTTCTTAACTAACTGAGAACCAGTTAGCATCTTAAGAAGGACTCTACTCCATGAAGTAAGTAAGTAGATAATTTTTAATTTTTCGATAGCCCTTTTCCTGTTCAATGTTTCATATGTGACTTGAAGACAACCTCACATATTTAAGCAGTAAATTTAATGCAAAAAACCTCATCTTGCATTCAAGTAAATACAGTATGAGGTACTGGGTATGTAGCTGTTATACAAAAGACAGGAAATGCATTACAGAAAATGAAAATTGCGAAATTTAAGAAATGCAGGGATAACATCAAAATGGATCTCAGCAAAACTTGTTAGGACAGCAGATGGATATAATTAACTCAGGCTTTTGGTATTAATGATGCATTAACTTTGGGTTCCAAGTTCAGAATAAGTTTATTAATATCATTAAGTTGGATCCATGTACCAGTTCTGACAGGTTTTCATATTTAGAGAAGATGTGTGCAATATATATAGGCATTAAAAGAGACACGTACCTGAGCACTTCTTTGACCTCTTCATCACTAGTTTTTCCTGTTAACTGGCCAAGCAAAATTTCTGCAGCCATTCGCTGAAGTGCAAATGTGGCTGCTTGCATACCCTCATGTCCATCAAACACTCCATACAAGAATGTATTATCATCTACACAGCAATGAAAGCTCCTGTCCTCAAACTGATGTTCCTCTTGACGATATCCATCTTCTCGGTAGATTTGGTTTGTCGAAAATCCCACTCCTACAAATCATACCAACAATCAACAATAATTGTACCCAATCTCATGACATGATTTTGTAATTAAATTAATGTTACATTAAACTTAAAATCACATAACCGCAGAAATGCTACAAAACTATCCTAAACTTTGAACTCTGATGGAGTTCGCAAAATGTTTCTTTAAAAACGAGCGTGTCTACTCCATATTCTGTAATAAATGTTCATAGTAGGGCACATACCGACCTAACCTCAATCGAGAAATTATGCACAGTAACCGGAAAGGTTAGGCAAAAGCGTCCTTTACCATGGTAAATGTACACATACGGCATTATTTTTACCACCTGCATTATCTACAACATAAAATAAACTTTACCCGAGTGTCTGCAGACAGGCAAGTCGTCAGTCCAGCTGTACGTTTCCTGAAAACTGTTGTTGCTTCTGGGTAGCTCGGCTCGTGTTGGCATTTTTTAAATTTACCTCATAAAATTCTGTGAACACTCTGTGACACTATACTACAATACAAACGCGGTGATTTTGTAACACAACAGCATGAAGCACTTATTTGCTCCTGGTGACAGATCTGCGAAAGGACATGAGTGCACCTTAATAACATATACATATTATGTCGACATGCATGATACAAATCAGTCTATAGGAACTATGATATGAAATAAATATCAATATTTGCGCAAATGCAAACAAGCTTTCTCAAAATCTGCTTTTTCCATTTCATCACGAGCCAAACTACCACAGATTATCTAACAAACTAGAGCCACCACCAATTGAACATAGCAGCTACAGATGGCACCAGTAGCACTCACTTGCATAGTTCCTTCGCGGTCCAACCCACGGATTACTTACTTACTCCATGGTGCAGAGTCTTTCTTGAGAAGCTAACTTGTTTGCAGCTAGTCAAGAAATTCCCCGCATTTTATGGAACCCGAAAGTTCATTACCGCACTCACAAGCCTCCGCCACCCATCCCTATCCTGGGCCAGCCCAATTCATATACACACATCCAACCTCCTGGAGATCCATCCTAATATTATCCACCCATCTACACCTAGGTCTCCCCAGTGGTCTCTTTCCCTCCGGTTTCCCCCATCAAGACCCTATACACCCCCCTCTTCTCACCCATACGCGCCACATGCCCAGCCCATCTCATTCCTCTAGATTTTATCACCTGCAGCCACAGATTACTACTTATGACTTATGGTTCATGCTATTGTGACCGTCTTGTCTGTGCTGCCCTTTATGCTTATGCGTTTTGAATGTAAGAGTGTATTGCAATAATTCAAGATATCATCAACCATAGTTTTTTTTCGTACACCCACCATATATGTTATAAACAATTAAATAGTAAATAACAAAATAAATAAATAGAGGGGCATCAAAGTCACAAGTATAAATACCTGTACTGGATATCCAAGTTGAAGTACAGATAGTTTAATTATTATGATTTAAAGTTACTAATTTTTCGCTTTATTGTAGTTTTATTTTTATATTTACTTACCCATGAAATGTTAACTTGCATTCAATGTGGGTATGAAGTAAAATAAAAATTGGCAGTACCTTACTGAAATCCCATTTTATATGAAGGGTGCACAATCTTCAACCACAGTTAACAATATCTTCAATTTTAATACTACAACACCATCCAATGCACCCTATAGTTGTAAAACATACCACTGTGTCATAAACTTAACATATTCTACTATTCCAGCCTTGTTAGTGTACCATACATTTTAAAAATTATGACTCAATCGTAGGGCCATGGAAAAACATGGACAGGCAGATCTCTTTGCAACTCGGTAAAATTTAACTTTTGTAAATAAAACATCAGCATTTCAATATGATGCAGCTCATGACCAGAGATTACTGAAATATGTCCTTGCAAAAGGTTTAAAATTGTCATCTACCCCCCCCCCCTAAATAATCCTGCTGCAACAAACTTCATCATTCAGCAGAATGAATTATGAATGCAGATACCTGCATTCATAATGATTGGTGCTAAAAATCCACCCTTACAGTATTATCAACAACTTTTTTACATTCATGACAATTATTATCAGCTTCTGCAACAAGTAGCCTTAGTGGCACACTAAATTCATGAAAATATTGTCTTGTCACATTTTGGGATGGGAAGCACTTCACACTTGAGCTCTTACCTGTACTTAGTTCCACAAAATAACATTACTTGCATCAACCCACTTTCAGGAAATGGATGTCTCAAATAACAGAAACAGTGCTATATGCAGGCACATTTGAGTAGGGAAGTTTGAGCACTAAACTGCACTGCTTCACAAATAGGTTCTCAGTGAAATGTTTGATCTAGGAGCAATAAGCAGGAAACTGATGGTTGCCTAATGTTGTCAGAGCACTAGTAGTCATATAATCGTCTGTAAACATTGAGGTTAGAAAAACAAAATTGATGAAGTATATGAGTGGGGCCACCTCTCAGAAAATGGTCAAACTTGGAAAATCAAGGATGGACTTACAATACACTTAGCAAAGTAGATGGTGAGGTTAGGAAGAGGAAGGAACTGGTTTATGACTGTGATCAGTGCTAAACAGTAATATCAATGGAGCTGATCATTTGGGGTTTTATTAACATAGTCAGTTACCGATTTTGGAGACAAAGCATCATTCCTGCACTACATTGGTAACTTCACAGGCAGTGGCAGATGAATATGGACCATCAGAGTAATAACAATTAATTAACAAAAATCAGGAAAACTGAAAACAAAAAATCCCTATTACAACCATTCACTGTCATGTCAATACAACTTGCAATATTTATTACATAGTTTTATATTAACAGAAATGAATAAACGTTTTAACTCTGCTGAAATTTATTACATTGGCATATCATGGTATTCAGTTTGTTTCATTTACAGTATTCTTCAGTATCACTGAGTCTATATTTTAATAAATCTGTGGACTATATCAAATGCACATATCTAGGTCTGAGAGACATTCTTTAAATGGAGGTGTATATTCATGAGAATAAACCCATTTTATCCCTAAATATATGAAAATACACACACCACTTGTAACTGTGATTGATAACTTATATGAGGACTGTGCAAGTTCTAAAAATAATATGTTATAACCAGTTCCAAATTCTTGCATTTCTCCAGAAACACTTTTAAAATTATGATTACAAGGAACTAGTAATAGAAAAAATAATTTTTATGAACATTTATCCCTTTCAACAAACTACATGCTATGCTCAGACAATATGAGAAAAACACTGTCTCAGGACTTTAAATAACCAATGTCATTGGTCAGTGGAACCAGGCTGAGTACCAGTGCTGCTATTACCAACAGCATTAGTATTAGAGTCTGTAAAATCCAGAATCCTTCTCTGGCACTGACGGACATACTGCTGCTGCTTGTGGTAGATTTTCAGAGCACCTTTGATGGTGATGAACGCAACTCCACCCTAATCAACAGAAAAGTACATATAATTATTTCACCATGTTGTAATATGATGAAATCTGTCTGAGCAAATTAAAGACAACAATCGCAGGAGGTAAGATAAAAGATGTTTTCAGACTGCCTGAATCTGAAGGTGGAGGCCCTACGCTTTTGAGAAATGTCTGTTAATATTTATTAGCTGACATGGCATAACATCCCAAGACATTTCAATATTCACAAAAGGTGCTACAGTGACAAATGTGTATAGCAGATACAGTGCTGTGGCTGTATGCCTCCTCTTCTGACAAGAAAGTCAAGAGAAACCTACAGTCACATATAAGCACACATAGGACTCAAGTGATATCTGGAGGGCTAATATACAATGCATTCATGAAGTTCTGATATTTTTACACTGATGAAGAAGAAGGAACATGACAGAATCCCCATCCTACCAAACCTTCCATCCATGACCCTCTGCACCTCATTTCTGGGCTGCCAAATGCCCTGCTTTGGTTCCGTCTGACTGTGAACCTGAAGTATGATGATAAATACAGAAGCCTTCTGAGAGAAATCTTTACATACAAATACATATATGATGGCAGTATCTTAACAAAGAACTAACCAATAAATGTGAAAGTATATGATAATGTACATGACAGTTACTGAACAAATCATTTTTCTTATACTAGGTTTTTCACATTCATTGACCGATGAAGTTTATTCAATCATGCTGTTTCAAATGCAGAGTTACACATCGTTAAAGAAGATAGGCACATGGTCATAGAAGCTGGATGGACGAGGATTTAGAAGTGGTCCTGGTATATGTCAGTTATTACCCACATAATTTAAAATTATGGTCTAAGCTAGGATGCCATGCTCTACATACATACATACATACACAAATTTACAGTGTAAAACACTACAAACACTTACAAAAACACTATTATAAATCATCTTTACACATTAAAAAAGGAGTGAGTTTGTAAGTATTTTCTTAGTGCTACTTTAAATTTTGCCTTTTGCCTTCTAGAGGATTGTCACACTTGGTGATAAACTGTTGAAAATTTTTATGCTAGCATAGAATGTAATCTTTGAAAACAAGATAGGCTGGCATTTGATCTACGAAGATAGTGCTTATTCCTTGTATTAATATTGTGTATTAATGAATTTGTTCGAAAAATTTCCTGATTATTGATAATGAAGTTCATTAATGAAAGTATATACTGGCATGGAACAGGCAGAATCTCTAATTGTTTTAACAGACATCTACATGAGGTTCTGGGTTGTATACCAACCATAATACTGACAATTTTCTTGCGTAGAGTGAAAATCTTCTCACTGTTGGATGAGCTACCCTCAAAAATTATCCAACATTTTATAACAGAATGAAAGCAAGTGTAGTGAATTGATCTGAGTATTAATATTACTGATATGTACCACTGACCTAAGAGCATAACACGCTCCACTTAACGTGGATATCATTTGTTGAACATGGTTCTTCCAGGTCAAGTGGTTATCATTTTGTAAACCAAGATATTTTGTTTTCATTGTTTCTTCTAAATATTTTTCTTTATAACCAATATGTAATGAGGGATGTGACAATTTCTTTGCTATGAATTTCATCACATTTGTTTTGTCTAAATTTAGAATCAAATTAATAGCAGCAAACCATTTAATTGTATGAGAACTAAATCTGATGGTGAACAAAAATCAATATTTTTGCTTGAAATGATGACACTAGTATCATCAACAAATAATATTGGTTCTGATACAGAATTTATTCTCAGGGGAAGGTCATTTATAAATGACCTTTTATTAACAAGAGAGGCCCTGGAATGATCCTTAGTGAAACTCTTATGTTTCAATGTACCCCAGTCAGAGGAAAAACTCTACATGATTTTACTTCAAATTTCTGTCTTCTAATAGTTCAATAAGAACTGAACAAATCTTCAGATATTCCTTGAATTCAAAAGAAATGTAATTTAGCTAACATTTCATAGTTCACACAATCAAAAGCCTTTACCAAATCACAGAAAATTCCCCCAACATTCATTTTTTCGTTAATAGATTTGAATACACTAACTGTTAATTTGAAGGCAGCATCTTCAGTTGACATCCCTTTCCTAAAACTGAACTGTTCTGTGACCAGTACGCTGTTCAAATGCAGACGTTTGCCTATCTACTGCGCATAGCTTTCTTGAGTACCTTACAAGGAACTGTTAATAATGAGGTAGGCCTGTAATTTGTCATACTAATTGTCTCCTATCTTGTAAAATGGTTTTACTACTGCAATTTTAAGACAGCCAGGAAAAATAACTGTATATAGTGAGTGATTATAAATGTAGCTTAATGGGTGAATAATGAGAGATGCAAAAGCTTTTAATGTTTTGTTATTTCATCATAACCTGATGATTATTTTGGTTTTAGGGAATGTACTATACTTTTCATCTCAGCTTCAGTGATTGGTATTATTTTTATGGTAAGTTTCCAGGAAATGAATCTTTTAGAATTGAGAAAGCATCTCCTTTCCCCATTTGTTGAATGTTTAATTTTGCAGTAATTGTTATAAGAAATTATTGAGGGCATTGGGCACGTCTGTTCGATCCTCTAATTTTTCATCCTTCAGACACAGCAGGTTCCTAAATTTTGCTACCTCTGTTCCAAACTACAGGTATCCCCTGCTACAGTGTGCTTCACTTAACACTACTGCACTATTGCACTCTGGCCAACTGCACCCTCTCCACCTTTTTTACTTTGCACAGATATGTTACATAATTGCCCTAGCTTCTAAACACTCATGTTTGTGTTAACTACCACTGTAATGCATTAACTGACTGCCAATTGCAGTTGGTTGGCATTAGCAGCTTGTGAGTTCAGCAGGGGGAAGAGCTAACTTCTCCAGGAAGAAACCATGAGAAATCACTGAACTGCATAACAACAATGGAGCTCTGTGCGTTATGTGGTGTGGTACAAGTTGCATCACAATATCATGCGTTTGGTGTACTGTGTTTTTCTTTTTTGTATTCTATTGGCCATAATTATGATGATAAGAGAAAACAAGTGAAAAAAATAGGAGAATGTCATTAGCAGTGAAGCTGAATGTCAATAGACATTCTGAAGCAGGAGAACACCAGTTCTATGTTTTAAAAGTACCAGACTTAGCAGGATTGACAGTACAATCTATTTTAAAGAATAAAGACAAAAGCAAGGAATTTAGAAAGACAGCAACTCCTTTAAATTCTTCAAAATTAAAAAGTACTCTGTGTACTTTTGTTATCTCATGCAAGTACCAAAACATCCCACAGCTTCAGAATTCATTATCACTGAAGTGTCACCTGAGAATAAAAATTAAATCTCTGAACATTAATTCTTATAGGGGAAGTTCCCTCACTTTGCACTGTTGCACTTAGTGCTCTGTTTTAGTGGAATCAGTTATGAATGCTAAGTGACGGATGCCTGCACAAGATGTCAACTTTGACACATCCCACTGTGTTGTTTCAATTAATAAGCAAATTTGTAAAAATAAGTTCACACTGTCAGCACAACTTTGTATAAACGACATGACATACCAGACAATGGTTACCTTAACATTCACCAGTATATGAACCTCAAATCTCAACTCGTAATTTACCTCAGGATATAACGAAAATCACTAAAAATTTGGACAAGATAGGCAGTTATCTAGCTGCAACCTGAACCAAGCATGTCTTGGATATACATGCTGATGATTACTACACTACACTGCTCAATATTATCCACCTGTAGTACTGGTGCAATATACGGTAAGCCAAATATGCAAAATAAATAAATATCAATAAACAATGACTTACAAGCAGTGTTCGCTGGAGATTGGAAGGTATAAATTCAAAGAACAATTTGCCACACAAAGTTGCCACTGTAGGTAACAGAAGTGCACTGCATAAAGTTTGTGTAGCTGAAATAGGGTCTGACAGAGGTGGCACATCCAAACTGGTTCTTCGCTCCTCCCTACAATGAGACAATATCAATAGTCCATATTATGCATTTGACATAATAAAAACCATCACATTCCTGATTACTTGCAAGAGTGTAAGTTTGAAACAAGATTAGCACCAGTGGTGAGAATGAATTTCTTAATAATACGGCCCACAGTGGACTTTAATGTAGCAATCCTGGTGCTGGTGACACAGATGACAATGTGCATATTGAGCACTAGTAGGAAAATGCCTGGCAGCGGGAAGAAGCAAATTACTTGAAACAGGGAGGGTGGGAGAGTGGAGAGAAAAACCTGCTCCAGTATCACAACATCTGTAACACTTCCCACACAGCCCACCCTATGATTGATATGGACTATAAATACACACAACTTTCACATACTTACCCACATGATGGAAACAGACGCTTGAGGAGTGGCACTTTGTTAGAGTTGCGTCTTAAGAATGCAAGAACACTATCTTCCCAACGAACCATTTTGCCAAGAATTAACATAATGGGTATTGTGGGTAATCCAACAAGAAGAACTAATGGATCTGCCTTTTCCATTACTGACAAACCTTCCTTGTGGCCAACAACCTGAACAGAAAACAGATAACAAAGTTACCTGCAAATTGAAAGTCCTGTTTCAACTACTGTATTCTGTATTTTAAAACAATAAATGTGAAACAGTTTGAAATTAAGGTTATTAGTTATGGAACAACTATCTTTTTCTGAACGTTCTATTATGCCGCTAAGCCTTGCATTGGATGGAACACTTCAAAAACTGGAATGTTCTTGTGCAGCACAAAGATGTGATCACTTACTGAACAGTCAACACATACAATGTAGCCAGTAAAAATGCAGAAAAGTAAAAGCAGAATATCCCATCAGGCAAAACTTCCCACCATGACATGATTTACATCCATTAAACTGAAAACTGATATTTCAGTATTCCAAGTAAGTATTTCATTAAAATTTAACTACACAAAAATGATTAACATGAATTAAAAATCTGATTACCATTTTGTTAAAAACAGCTTATAAAATTGAAAGAAAAATATGACATAAAGTCTTCATAGCACTGTATAGTATTTACAAACAATTCAACAGTGCTACAAATCATGTATGTTCATTTATGGTTTACTTAATGATGGTGTCACTAGCTGAAGCTGTGTACCATGCAATGGTAGGATCATTACTGAATAATGAAATGGAAAAGCGATGGAAGTGGGCATGATCTAATTTGTAGTACTATCCCTGAATCTGATCTACACACTGTAAAGTATATCACACATGGTGGAACAGTCATTAGTACATGCGGGTGATTGCGTACACACAGTGCCTATGGACACATTTAAATGTGCCATCTCTAGTCAGCAACATTTGAAGCACTATAACACTACAAATTTGATGCAGACTTGGTTCAGATTAAAAGCTTGTGATCAGACATTACAGGCTAAGCAAATAAAAATCCAAAAAAATACTCCACTTCATATCATATTTATAAGTCTCAAGTATGATTGCAGACACTAAGCATTTGTGTGTTGATCAGTTCAATACATGTTTGTGTGACTCTCCATACACACAAGATGAAGCCAAGACTCCATCAAATTTCATTACTTACCTGCATCACCGTAATAGCTCCATAAGTGACAGCAGTCCAATATACTGATCCAACAACTATGCCAGCAGCAACAAACGGGCACACCTTATATATTACACTGTCAACAGCATCCAACATGACAATCACCGGCCCTAAATCAAACACATATGTTCATGGGTTAGATAAAATAGCACATCCAACAAAAGATTAACTATTTAAGTATTAAGATGAAAGTCTTATGCCATGTCAATTAGCAACAGTTACCAGCACTCTGGAGGAGTGTAATGCCTCCACCTACAGGGCAATTATTTACCATTTTACAAGGCACAACAATGCACAGTACTAGAATCTTCATTACCACCACTCTAACTCAAATCTTGCACAGTGAACATACACTGTCACAACCCTATACAATACAGGATAACAGCAGCCGTTCAGAGCCCAACATATACATGCGCACTATAAATAGAAGATTTTAATTATAAATTTGTAATGTTTGTAACATACAGAATAGCATGCAACAAATATTATTTTAACCATTGTAAAAAGACTGTAAACCAACAAAGTTGTATCGTTTATATTTTGCAATGCAACCAATGTAACACAGACAATAGCCTTGTAAAAGCAGATGGTTTTCAGTAAGGAATATGTAAGTTTTCCCTGAAGATTGTGGGAGATACACTGAACAATGAAGGAGAAGTTTGGTACAGATATACACTAAAAAATATAGTGTGCATTTGGTTGGTGTAATCGAAGAGATGTCTAATATATAAAAATGCATGGATTAAAGAACTTCAAAATGGTTTATAATTATTCCCCAAATGTCTTCATGACATGCTGCTTAATTCAGCACATCACTCTTCATGATCTACACTGCTGCATTCATTGTTAATCAACTTGTGCAACAGGAAGTTGGGTGACCATACACAATTAGTATGTTCTGGACAGTGAACAGTAGATTTTTAATAATAAACTTATACAAGCTCAGGTCTATATATTTACAATCTGCAGACTAATAATGAACAAACAAATTACATTTACAGGATAAGGAAAAGTGCCATGGTAATGGGCACCTGCAACATAGGCTACTCTACTGACCAACAGCATACAGTGAACAGCCCTACAGTGTGCAATGGCAATGAACATAAAAAATGCTCATAGAAGCTTCCAGAACATGTTTCACTGCAACAAGTCCTCTCCAAACAATTCTTCATATCCTCCACAAACATTCACAAACATGCAGGATATGAGAATATACATTTACATGTTTCAGACTGTAAACAGCAGATTTTAATAATACCTATCAGTACAGTACCTGGCTTGTGTTTACTTCCTATAACTTAACAAAATTGTAAGAACAATGAAATTACACATACCCATGATCAGGTAAACCTACCTGATTAATCAGTCTGGGGTCTCAGTGTATCCGAAAAGTTCCAGTACTCAGAAGCTGAAATTTTGCCATTTGGCTAATATATCTGTTTTGCTGCCAAGCTTTACACCAAAGAGAGTTGGAAAACCTGCAGAACGTTTCAGAAGCATGTGTAGGTGGCATGACCAGTTATTAGTCTTGGGAAAGTGAGTTGAAGGCCAGTTAGTTGAGAATGGGTGTAATAAAGGGCCACAGAATTGCTTTGCTGGAAGCATACTTCCAGCTGAATTTTCATGAGAGGTGTGTGGAGAAACGGAAGTACAAATATCTTAATATTTTTGTGCTGTATCAACTAGTATGCCTCTTTCATGGTACGGGCCCAGTGGAAGATAGACAGCGAAATGGGAAACCCAAGGTGGTCAAACTGGAATTCGTCAGTGAAGTCCAGCAGTGAATATTACAAATGCCTCTGAAATCTGTGCTGTGTTTGTTAGAACACATGGATGCATCAGGTGGATCCACACATAATGATCCGAAACATTTATAAGGTTTCACGTTTACTGAGTAAAGGTGGCAAAGAAGCTAAAGATTCCAAACATGGAAGCACCATCGATATTATGCGTGGTTTCTTGGTTTTATTCACAACAATGTGTCCACTCTGGATAAGACTTTCTTTTACTGAATGGTTACATTAACTCTCAGAACACACGCATCTGCGCTACAGAAAATCCCCATACCTTACATGATGTTTATTTAATGTTTGCCATCCCAAGTGTTTAACACATATAGGAATATATAAAGCATCAGTCAAAAACAACAAATTTTAATATGTCATTTTACTATTTAGGGCAACATGTTTGACCCTTAATAAATATATAAATAAATATAATAATAAAATAACATATTAAAATTTGTTGTGTTTGACTGATGCATTATATATTCATATACTTACATGATGTACCACCACGACAAGAAAATCGGTGTTTGGTGTGCCTTATCACGAATGGGAAATGTGGAACCCCTGTATTTTGAACCCAGTGTAAATGGTGCTGTTTACAGAGATCTTGTGCAGCAATTTGTGGCTTTCTTTTAGAACCAGATGAATGCAACCATTGGTTTCGGCAAGACAGTGCAACCTGCCACACTGCTAATGAAACCATGAACATGCTCAGGCACTTCTTTGGTGACCGTCTCATCTCTAAAAACATTTCACCGCCATATTACCCTGAATTAACTCTGTCAGATTTTTTCCTGTGAGGTCATTTCAAGGAAAGAGCCTATAATGATAATCTCCACATGTTGAATGACGTCAAGAAAACAATTTTGCAGGCAATAAACAATATCACTTCTACAATGTTAAGACACATGCTGTGCAATATGCGCAATTGTGCCTGCAAGAGAATGATGGACATTTCCAATACATGTTATGAACTCCACCAGCATACTGTATGTATGTAGACTAAGTATATATATCATATCTGGTACATATCTGTAAACTGTTTCATGTAGTAAATTCACAAACTTTGAGTACTGCAACTTTTAGGACAGCTGTGCAAAGTCAGAAAATAAATACTAAAATGCAGCACTGCTTTGATACAAAGTTAACTCATACAGTTTTCACATCTACACAACCTATGTTTTGTATAAAATTTGTCATGTTTGTCATTTTGGTCTACTTAACAAACCTGACAGTTCAAAATATAGAAAATTACAATAGAGAGACAGAAAAATTCAGATGATCCAGTGGCAATAAGATTTTCAGCAGAAAGACAACAAACAGGTTGGTGTTGTGTCTTGATATTGGACAACAGCCTGACACATCAAGTTCAGCTTCCATTGCAGCCAAATGCTAAACAGTGCCACTGCAAACTCTTTTATACCTTTCCCAGTGTGTTTGTGTATGAAAACTTTGTTCCTAACAAGAATTACCCATATGAGGGAACACAATGATGTACTGGGTGTTGCACTGTGGGCATGACACTTTCGTTGATGGGTTTCCTTTCTGTTTTTCATCCACCCAACGCTGAATGCAAGCTTGATGTACCTAAACAAAAATAAAAACCAGACATAATGACAGCTATCTGAATCATTTAATCTCATCCTGACAATGTAATACTACATAAATGAATATAAAATCGAGCAATGCTTTTCCAACTTACATAACTTTAGCATTAACATCTTATACAACGTGACACTAGCTGACGGGACAGCAAAAGGAAAAGGATTCTTTAATATGCAAAAATGAAGATAGAAACTGTTTCTTCAGCTATATAATTTTCTTCTCTTACATTTTTTAAATATATGGCCTGATGATGGCTGCCTTGTACAGCTGAAACATGTAGCTGTTTTAGATTCACTATAATAAGGTGTTGTGTATTAAGTTTCTATCTTTAGTGTTTCATACTGTACTGGCATAACGGCGATGACACATATTAAGAATTTTTAAATCGGTCCACAAACTATATATGGACTAGCAGTTATGTCAATATTAAAACATCGCACATAACACAGGACACATTTTTCCTACTAACATACCCATTTTGTAGTTCCTCGACAATTACAAGGCTGAACCCACGCAACTGAAGTATCGTCTTCATCAGTTGCAAAGCAAACCCAACAGTATCGTTTATCGTCTTCTTCCGTTTGAATGGTTCCACCCTCTATTACACCTTCTTTTGTTTGTGACGTGCTCTGTGTATCTTCATCTGCCATCTCAAAAATGCTAATAGCACAAAATACGAACAAATGTAAAAGAGATCTACCATCTACGACAACGCAACGCAATATAACCTCTCACTTCCTAATTTGATGCAGTAACATATTTACATGAAACCGTCTACAAATTGCTAATTACACATTACGACACACCAATGCATACAATAATTCAGTCACATGATGCAACATAATTAATGTAAAACACATCATGAACATACTGACCATCATTACGCCATTTGTCAATATGATTTTCGTACATTCATCTACAAAAAAGAACAAAGCTCTGCATATTACACGCTCTTTCAATTACAACATAAACAAAATTACCTTTTCACACGCAATCACTTCCACCACTCATGCTTTCCTACATAATTTTGTGGCCGTTCGTTTAACCAATACCAAAAAAGTACACGCGTACACTAACCTCAACGAAGTCATAACCACTTCTTGTAAAAGTCCATGGAGCTCGCGTGAACTATCGAGTCATATATGTCGATTTGCCCTTGAAAAATGGTGCTGGCACGGATATAATCAGCCATGAGAGGGACCGGTAACTTTAGTTTTGTCAGGTCGTATGAACCTAATGTAAAGATTGCATGGTGTGTAAGGGTCATACATTTAGCTCATTTACACTACAGTTTGATGCTTTTCTTCTCCATCCCAATGAGACAATGGTTTTGATATTTCGCACAGTTTTTGTAATTGAGTTCGTAATATATTGTGTATAGTTCGTATACCAGATGGTTAAGTTATGATAATTTAAACTGTTTATTGTCAAAAACGAAAAGGAAATTTGGTCTGTATAAAATTAGGTAGGTGTAATACATTTCTTGGTCTATTCAGCTGTTAAACAAGTAGGGCGTAATCATGAATGCGATGTAGGGATGCGAGATATAAGATTCTCGCAGCGGCGATTCGTGAGATATGACGCCGTATATTTTGGTAGAGGCATATGAAGTTTCAGAGGAAGCTACTTCATCCATTATTAGAACAGTCTATACTGATGATGGATACTGCAGGTTCTCCAGAAACTAAAGTACACAGCAGCCAGATTACACAAAACCCTGAAGATGATGTTATTTTTATCATAGGCATGGGTAAATTTTAGAGAGAGTTGCTTCACAGCCCTATAAACAAAAATTTCTTGAATGACACAGAGTTGTATTTGTTACTGAGATTGCAAAATCAACATCATCATCTTAAACTAATGTAAATTCAGTAACTGATAGTATTTTTCATATTTTACAAATTGTAGGAGAAATGTACCTAAAAAATGTGGTATTGATTACTCATAATAATTGTTACTCCAGCCACATACACATGCATTAATTATGTACAATCAATTTGAACTTACAACGTATGGATTGTAGTAGAGATGGTCACATGAATTGATGCATTTTAAGTGATTGAAAACTGCTTATTGCATGTTAAGTAGCCTAAGAGAGGTGATGTGGTAGAGAGGAATGGAGACAGTTGTATAATGGGGAGGCTGACAGTTGGTTCTCCTCACCTTTCTTGGTGACTCATACTGAGATATACTGAACTTGAAGCTTAGATGAAAGTACAAAAAGACTGTTTGAAGATTTTGGTTGCAAAACCCTAAGGGAAGAAACCACATGGGAGACTGATATTTAGGTGGAAGAGTAATATAATGTTGTCCTTGGAGAATTGGGCTGCATTGAATAGGCTTGGGACAGATTTCAAAGACAGTTGTTTGTGAATGAAGTGATTAACTTCCAGGTTCTGTAAAAAGTAATTTCTTCGAGAGGAAAACACTGTTACTACTCATGAAGACCTGAATCATTCAGTTATGTTGTGTCAGCTGTGCTTCTAGAATTTCAGTGCTTCTCACTCAGGCACTCTTGATATTTACAGGACACTCTGTGTACTGACTGTTACAATCTCTGTCATCCTGTTTGTCTTGTATGGATTAAAGTTTGGCCAAGCAAGGGGCAATTTGTTGATTTCAGCTATGGTAGCAGCTGTCCCTCTTCAGCATCTTAGTGGTGCAGCCTCTCAAAGTGATCATCTTTGCTGTTATTCATGCACTGCTACTTAAGGTAGTATATTGCGCAATCTTAAATATGTTACTTTATGTGACCAATAAACTGTTTTGAGATTTATCTTCTTTCAAATTTTAGTGCCACTAATATGGTACTTGTTTATTGTTCATCACTTTAATTACCGTAAAACCATAACTTTACATTCCTGCATTTTGCGTTTTCCATAATTTTATGCACTTTTTCTTTTTTACATTTCTGCCCAAATGCCTGTAAGAACAAGGTTTTCAGGACTTTACACAACGTTACGTGGTCCTCACAGAAACACGAAATCAGGGCTCACTATAATAATTTACAGTTTATTCTTCAAAAACTAAGCAACTTAAAGAGCTGTAATGACCTCCACATTTGATTTCCAGTCCGTTTTCCTCATACTACGTCACACCGTAGTTTCATAATTCTACCCAGTGTGGCCATTTGTCTTACCACTGTCTTGCTATCAGCTGCATATTCCGTGGGGAAAATTTTTATAGTTTTTTAAACAATGTGGTTTATGAAATATTACAATAACAAAAAAAATATTTTTTCTTGTCAGTTCCAGTCATGTTTGCATGCACATATGCACACACACACACATGCACACAAAACTCACAAGTCATTTAATGATCCTTTGGTCTTCTCTGCCAACATATACTTCACCTTCAAATTTAAACTTTTCATCGAGCATTATATTATAAAGCAGTCCAGTTTTACCTGCATTGTAGATACCTTTTTTTCCATAATCTTTTTTTTTCTGCAAGTTTTTCATTTCAACAGAACACTTTTTGCAAATTTACTTGCTGTTTTTGAATCTGCTGTCATTTGTAAATTTTTCTGCCTGTATGCTTAGAATGGGGCTGTTGATAAGAGAAATCTGTATTCCTCTGCATGTTAAACCATTACAGCACTGTTTAAATCACAGTTCCATTTTTTGTAATGACATTACTTAGTCTACAGTAATGTGCAGCAGTTGGAATTGATGGAAATGTAATAACGCTAGCACTACTTCAAACGACTAACTGACATATCCCTTGTCTTGTGCAGTGGTTGGAATGAAAGGAGGAAAAGAGGAATCTGCTGTGGGAGGTATGGTGGGGAACAGCAGTGCAATACCTGGCAGACATGTGTTAATAATGTTGATAAACTGGAGCACCACGAGTGGCAGATGGGCAGAAATAACATACCACACCGAAAGGAGAGCCGTCTTTAGCTCCTGATGATGCGGATCATACATGTCTTTGTTGTCAAATGGGCCATGAACCATGATCTGCGTCATCTTTGAGAGGTTTGCTGGGGAAGGTAGAAATGGTATGGATTGAAAATAATCTGGATAAACATTCAGTGCCTACTGCATAGAGAAAACAGTCTCTGCTCTATAAAGGCCAGCCAGTTAATGTTGTATAGTAAACAAATGCTATTTATTGTGAGAATCACATAAAACCTATAAATACAGAGCATGGACAGCATGTCAAGTCATTTAATTTAGGTACATGCTTTCAGGACTAAACTTCAAAGGGTTGACATATGGCATAAAACCTGCACATTTTTAAACACTAAAATTTAAAAAATTACAATATATTTTCTGGCAGTATCTACAAATAAATACAAAAATACCATTATTTTTTCCTTTTCAACTTCCTAAGTTCTCCTTGTTGCATTGCTGCTGAACCAAATATCTCCTTCACTTTTTGTTTACGTTCCATGTCACTGTAACAAAGTAATGAAACATGACAGATAATGGTGGACTTATAGGTTGTGTAAACATGGGAGAAAGTTACAATCTAAAATGGAGGTGAACAAAATCATGTAGGCTGCAGAGGCCCATAAAAATTCAGTCTAAGACCATGTTAACATATAAAGGTAAGTTTCTACATAATTTTTTACTGCCAAATCCAACCAATAAATCAAAATAAGTATATAAGTTACTCAAGTAATAACTAAATATTAGACCTTGTCATAGTTTAAATATTTATGCACTTACAGGTAAATCTGAATATTTTTTATTACTATTGTTCAGATGTCAAATTCTGGATTGTGACACTGTGTACTCTTGGAAGTGGATATGAACATTTCAAGGAAAAACACTTCCTCCATCTTCTTGGTTGACTCTGAAGACAGAGGAACCATGTCCTTCTAAAATGTGCGTATCCATTTACAAGACTGCACAGTGGCACAACCAAGAAGACCACAATCTGAACGCTCATCACTACGAAAACCTGAAAGAACTTATTTTAATGATGTGATACATAAAGCATGATCTGAACTATACAGCACAGTTTCCTTGCAAGAAGTCTATGGCCTTCCACCCTTTTAATTGTCTGAACATGGCCCAACCGAAATAACTATTCTACTTACTTTTGTAGGGTTTCTTTAAGCTTGAGCTTAGCAAGGAAAGATTTATCACGGCGAATTTCACGAACTGCACCTTTCATCTCACGCTTGTACTTGTGCAACAACTTTTCACGTTCCTGTCTTGCCTTTCCCATGGGTCGTCTCTTCTTTCCATCAAACCTACAAACACAGATGAATGTACAAACTGTGTGTGTATAATTTAAAAAATAAATAAAATAAAGCTACATTAACCAGAAGATGACTGTAATTACCTGTGTGAAAACATCAGATCTTATATAAAAAAGTTAAATGGCTTGGGAATGTGAAAGGCCAAGAACATGGTACAATATGCAAGTGACAACGCAAAAGATGTCAGCAAGACCCATATATAAAGTATGAAGGTGGACAAGGAAGTGGAACAGGTGGTAGTAAAAGAGAAGGATGAGAAGAAAAAAGTACAATGGAAGTAGCCTGTCTCTCTGAGTTCACACAATTAGTTACCTTTACAATGTAAATTACAAATCTATAAATGCTTCCCACCTGTATTAAACTTGGTACTCACACTTCTTCAATTCTTGGTTCATGCAACCTTAGAGCTTTGGGTTTCTTCTTTTCCTTCACCAAGAAATGCAGTTTCTTGTGTGCCATTTCCTCTATCTTCGAAATGATGCTTTGAAAGTCTTCTTGTAGGAAACGTGGGTACTTTTCCACATCAATCTGCTTCAGTGTAGTGAGGACAGGTTTGAAAATGTGATAACTTGCAGACAAGGTTTCTAAATGGCAACAAAATTCCAGCAGCAGTTTCACAGCTGTGTGTAATGCTCGTAACTTAAAACTACCAGCTTCAGGAATTTTCCCTCGCAGATCATCTACATTCATTAGCTGAGTTTTCATGTCACTGAAAAAGCACAGTTTAGATTAGAAGTTTGGTTTCAAAGTCCATGATACCACTTATTATAGCCGTTTTGTAAGCATTCACATATAGATGTGTACATGAATGTACACCAAATTAAACCAGACAGGCTATAACTAGTCAACTACATGCTCCAGCTGCTTTACCCACGAAGAAAGTCTATCCTGTAGGCTAGGCAAAGATCAACAGCCCTTCTGAACACAGTGGTAAAGAGAAAAATCCCAAATCTGGAATCTGAATCTCCAGCTATTCAGTTAAGTTCACAGTTATTACTTATAAGTATGACTGATCTTAAAACATTGGTATAAATCTGGTTTCTTGGTTTATTAAATGACATTCATTTGATTTTTTGGTTATGTAATAAAATTGACTACACTGGAACACACACAAAAAAAAAAAAAACTGAAAATCATATGATTTAAAACATTATGAAATCTTTATTAGTTTAATGATACAGAATGTTATTATTGTAAGTGACCTGATGTGTGTTCTGGTCAAATATGATTATGTTTATAGAAAATATAACTCAGCCATGACTGTTAATGGGTAGCAGCAGGCATTTCACTCCACCACCACATGAAACTCAACACTCTCTCCAATCAGTACTTGGGGTCTCTTTACAATGGGATAAAACAGACAGGACAAAACATTCTTTATCTAATATGGAGGTCTAGACAGTGCACAGTTTTACCACTGCATTCCCTAAGCCACCCAGCATGCCTGTGTAAGAAGTGATGTTTTGGCACACAGACAACTTTAACTTTACATTTTATTAAAACTATACAAAATGTAAAGAGCAAATTCCATACCTAATTATGGAAGGTTCAGAAACAACGAGAAGATTCCGAGCCTTGCTAGTTATGTGAACCGGATACACAATGGAGGCTGACTTAATATTTGTCTTCGGCACCGCCATGTCAAGCACACCATGCAGAAAGTTAATGGCTGCAGGGGAAAACCTCTTGGAAAGACCTGTGTACTGAAATCAAACATAAATATTCAGTAGCATAATGAAATTAAAATCCAATATTTTTTTTTGGGGGGGGGGGGGTTTGAAATACAAGAGTGTTGGTATTTTAGTTTTTTTTTGTTTTTTTTCCCCGTTAACAGAAACTTTTTT